>VFQO010000191.1_pt1 | contig 77045 bp, 53 predicted proteins | sample 3512331 | NCBI WGS metagenome assembly VFQO01 (sample SAMN10412371, study PRJNA504923) | tailings metagenome | isolation source: Replicate 3 from Balatoc abandoned mine | place: Philippines: Itogon, Benguet | collected 2017-08-28 | reverse complement strand
CGGTGCGGACATAGTCGATCGCGCTCTGCCCCGTATTATATTCGGCCCAGGCGCGTTGCCACGCACTACGCTGTTCGAACACCTGCGGGATCCCGTCGATCGAATAGACGGGAATGACGAGCAACGGCGGCGAGCGCAGCGTCCGGCCGCTGACCCCCAGGATCTGCCCGGCGCGGACGCGGTCGAACTGGACGCCGAGCTTGGCGACATAGCGGCGCGGGCCGATCTGCTCTTCTTCGACGACAATCGCAGTGACGATGCCGTCGAGCACCGAATCGCCCAAGGCCGGACCGTCGCTGCCGTTCAATTTGCGATACAGCTGGGTCCAGCCCTTGCGCTGCGCCTCGCGCCAGCCCTTGGTCCGCGCATCGTCGGCATTGTCACCGGTGACGTCGACCAGGATGCCGCTGGCCAGAAAATCGCCGCTGCTGTTGATCGGGGTGATGCCGCGATTGCCGCGGCTGATCTGTCCTTCGACCACCCCGACGAGCAGAATCGCGAAAAACAGGCCGAAAAGCGCGGCCCAGCGCCAGTCGCGCAGACGAATGGCATCGAGCGTGAAACGGGGCGCGAAGCGCGGGAAAGCAGCCGAAATCATATCTTCTCTATGCTTTGCCCAAAAGCTTGGTGCCGGACAAGGAAATCATGGCATTTCGTGGCCAGAACCGTTAGTCGCGCTGGCCATGGATTCCAAGCACAACCAGCCCGCCTCCTACACTTATGCCCAGGCCGGCGTATCGATCGACGCCGGCAATGCGCTGGTCCGTGCCATCGCCCCGCTCGCCCGTGCGACGCGGCGCCCCGGGGCCGACGCCGACCTTGGCGGCTTCGGCGGTTTCTTCGACCTGAAGGCGGCGGGGTTCAACGATCCCCTGCTGGTTGCGGCCAATGACGGGGTCGGCACCAAGCTGAAACTCGCCATCGAATCGGGCCGCCACGACGGGGTCGGCATCGATCTGGTCGCGATGTGCGTCAACGACCTGATCGTGCAGGGCGCCGAACCGCTGTTTTTCCTCGATTATTACGCGACCGCCAAGCTCGACAACGATGTCGCCACCCAAGTCGTCGCGAGCATCGCCGAAGGCTGCAAACTGGCGGGCTGCGCGCTGATCGGCGGCGAGACCGCCGAAATGCCGGGAATGTACAGCGAGGGCGATTATGACCTCGCCGGTTTCTGCGTCGGCGCCGTCGAGCGCGACCAAGTGCTGACCGCCGACAAGGTCGCGGCGGGCGACGTCATTCTGGGCCTCGCCGCGTCGGGTGTGCATTCGAACGGCTTCTCGCTGGTGCGCCGCCTCGCGGCTGACAAGGGATGGAAGCTCGACCGCCCTGCCCTGTTCGACCAGAATATCCTGCTGATCGATGCGCTGATGGCGCCCACGCGCATCTATGTAAAAAGCCTGCTGCCGCTGGTGAAGGCCGGCAATATCCGCGCACTGGCGCATATTACCGGCGGCGGGCTGCTCGAAAATATCCCGCGCGTCCTGCCCGAAACCCTGCACGCGCACGTCGACGCCGACGCGTGGGAACAGCCTCGGCTGATGGCGTTCCTGCAGGCGCAGGGCAATATCGAGCCCGAGGAAATGGCGCGAACGTTCAATTGCGGGATCGGCATGGCCGTGGTGGTTGCGGAGAGCGACGCGGCGGAGGTCACCGCGGCGTTGGAAGCCGCGGGCGAAACAGTGTTCCGCATCGGCTATATCGCCGAGGGCGCCAAGGGCTGCACGGTGTCGGGCGGCGCGGAAACCTGGAGTGCGATGAGTGCGTGGAGCGCCACGCATCATGCATAAGATCCTCCCCGGCACGGGGAGGAGGACCATCCGAAGGACGGTGGAGGGGCACGTGCCGTTACGCGCTGCCTTTCGACGTCAGATAAACCCGCCTGTGCCCCTCCACCAGCTTCGCTGGTCCCCCTCCCCGTGCCGGGGAGGATCGCTGTGAAAGCCAAGGTCGCCGTCCTGATCTCCGGCGCCGGGACCAATATGGCGGCGCTGCTCTACGCCGCGAAAGCCGATACCTGCCCCTATGAGATCGTGCTCGTCGCCAGCAACAACCCCAACGCGCCAGGCCTCGCCATTGCCAAAGCGGAAGGCATCGCCACATGGAGCCTCTCGCACAAAGGCATGAACCGCGATGCCTTCGACGCGCTGGTCGATGCCGAACTGCGCGCGGCCAGGGCCGATTTCGTCGCGCTCGCCGGTTATATGCGAATTTTGAGTGACGATTTCGTCGCGCGCTGGGCGGGCAAGATGCTCAACATCCACCCCAGCCTGCTGCCGCTCTACAAGGGGCTCGACACCCACAGCCACGCGATCGATGCGGGCGACAAGTTCGGCGGGTGCAGCGTCCATATCGTTACCCCCGGCGTCGACGACGGCCCGGTGCTGGCGCAGACGCCGGTCGCGATCCTGCCCGGCGACACGGTCGAGACGCTGGCCGCGCGGGTGCGGATTGCCGAACATCAGCTGTATCCGCCAACGCTTGCCGCTTTTGTGACGCGCGAGCGCTCGCCCGATTATCTGATCGGCCGGGTGCGCGAGCTGGCCATGGCGCTGCCTGAGGCCGATGAGGTCACATCGCACGGCATGCCCTGCTTCGGCATCGTGAAAGGCAGGAAATTCGCCTATTTCACGGAGGACCATCATGGCGACGGCAAGATCGCGCTGCTGGTCAAGATCAGCGGCGCCGACGAGCAGGCGGCGCTGATCGAGATGGACGAAGACCGCTATTACCGCCCCGCCTATTTCGGCGACGGCTGGGTCGGCATCCGGCTCGACCTCGGCGATACCGACTGGGACGCAATCGGCGAATGGCTGCGCAAGAGCTGGCTGGCGGTGGCGCCGAAGAAGCTGGCGGGGTTGATGGGAGTCGCAGACGATTTCTAGGGCTGACTTCTCTGCCTCCATTGTACTGGTTCAACAGAAAATTTGCACTCTTGGGTCCGATATCTAGGCTTTGTTTTTTACAGGCTTGGACAGATGATGCGTATCATATCGCTGCTACTTGCTGGTTGGACTCTGGCTGCCGGGTCGCCCGCCCAAGCTGGACAATGGGCCATGGTCGGCGACCAGGGAGATAAGGGCGACCGGTCGATATTCTACGCGCGATATGATCTCGCGAATATTCGCACCGACCTTTCGCTGTCCGGCGTTCCGGTTCCGGGCCAAAAGAACAAATCTCACGATGGCCTTCCCCCTGCGCCGTTTGAGAATGCGGATGTCAGCACAGTGGAGGTGCTGCAGATCTTTGAATCCGCCGACAGGCAGGCCAATACGATGTACGCTGTTGTCGTCGATTGCCTGCGGGACCGAATGAAACTTACGCAGATAGAGTCGCTCTTTCGCGACGCGAAAGGCATTTCCCAACCGTCACCGGACACCGACTGGTTCAGCACGCCGCAATCGGTGTGGCTCCACAATGTCCGGACAATCGCATGCAACCGACAGGGAATCGATGCTGCCATAAAGGAAAGTGCCCGCACCCAAGCCGCTGACCCGCTCCTGGAACTGGGTTTGATGCCGGTGGGCGATTTCGGCATGTTCTCCACCGGTCCGCTGAGGGAGCTGACCTTCTCGGTATTTTGGCCAGACGCGGTCGAGCCTTCTTTTGCCAAGATGACGGCAGCGGAAGAACGTGAAATGCGCGAACGCATCGACAAAAGCTTCGCGAACTACAAGCAAACCCTGGAAAGCTTTACCACGCTGGCCGAAACGTCTCTAGGCCAGCAGGAAACCGAGCGTCAGTTCCTGACAGGCATCCGCTCGACGTTCGCCAAAAAAGCGAAAAGGCCGCGCAGGCTTTTCTACAACATGGAAGGTTGGACCGAGGATTTGGTCACCGGATTATGGGGACAGCCAACCGCTACTTCCCAGCATGACGGCATTACCGCGTTCGAATATTATGCAACCGTCGACAACCGCCAAACCTATATCGAGCAGCAGATAGAAACCGATCAGAAAGGCTTGGTAATCCATATGCAGGAGGTCGAGCGAGAGGTCGGCGAGCTGCAATTTTGTGCTATGACGCTGTTCCTCAAAAACGGCGGCAGCAAGCCGGGTTTAAGGCTGATAGATTATGAGATCCGCGGCGATAACTGCAAGCGTAGCACCTTGGCGACGCTGACCCGCTAAACCTCATGCAAAAGCCTGCGAGATTTCTCTCGCAGGCTCAGCTTCATTCAGATTCAGCCGACAATCTCTTCGGGCTTGAAGAAATAGGCGATCTCGATCGCCGCATTTTCGTCGCTGTCCGAACCGTGCACCGTGTTCGCTTCAATGCTTTCGGCCAGTTCCTTGCGGATCGTGCCGGGCGCTGCGTCCTTGGGGTTGGTGGCGCCCATGATGTCGCGGTTCGCCTGCATGGCGTTTTCGCCCTCGAGAACCTGGACGACGACCGGGCCGCTGATCATGAAATCAACGAGCTCGCCAAAGAAGGGCCGTTCCTTGTGGACCGCGTAAAAGCCTTCGGCCTGTTCGCGGGTCATGTGGATGCGCTTCGACGCGACGACGCGCAGGCCGACGTCTTCCAGCATCTTGGTGACCGCGCCGGTCAGGTTGCGACGCGTGGCGTCGGGCTTGATGATCGAAAAGGTGCGAGTGACCGCCATGGGGGAAGCTCCTGCTTTGTTATGGTTTGCGATGCGCGCGCCTCTAGCGGCGCTTTTGCGCTGCCGCAAGGTCGGAGCGCGGCGGCGCTACCTCCAAATTGCCGATCGGGTGCGCCGCATTCATGCTATGGTGCGGGCAAGAGGGGACCATCCATGACCAACGACCGGTTCGACCGAATGACCCGCCGTGCCTTCGCGGGCTCGGCGCTGGCCGCGTCCATGGGCTTGACGGGCGCAGCGAAGGCGGCGGCGGCCGTCCTGCGTCCGACCGTGCCGGGCGACCTTGGCCCCTTCTATCCGATCGAGCGTCCGGCGGATGAGGACGCCGACCTCACTTGGATCAAAGGCCATGCCAAACGCGCCATCGGCAATGTGATCGAGGTCAGCGGCCGCATCCTCGACCGGCGCGGCAATCCGGTGCAGGGCGCGATTCTGGAGGTGTGGCAGGCGAATTCGGCTGGTCGCTATGCGCATGCCAACGACATCGCCAAGGCGCCCCTCGATCCAGATTTTCAGGGCTATGCGCAAATCCGGACCGGCCCCGGCGGCGACTGGCGGATCAGGACGATCAAGCCTGCTTCCTATGACTCGCCGATCGGACGGCGGACGCCGCACATCCATTTCGACGTGCGCGGCAAAAGCCAGCGGCTGGTCACCCAGATGTATTTTGCGGACGATGCGGCGAGCAACGCCGCGGATACGCTCTATAAAGGGCTCGGCGATTGGGCGGATACCGCCGTCGCCAAGCTCGACAGCCCTGCGAAATATCGCTGGGACGTCGTGCTGATGGACGGCTAAAGCCTAGGGACCCTCGGACCAGCGGCCCCGGTCATCCTGTTTCCAGAAACGGTTGTCGACATCCTCGCGCGCCGACAGCGTGCGCCAGGTCGCGCGGGCCTCGTCGATGCGGCTGTTGTTGAACAGCAGGAAGGTGCGATCGAACCCCAAAGCCGCGTCGCGCCATTCGCCGTCGGCGAGCGCGACCAGCCGGGCGCCGTTGGGCGGTGCGGGGTCGAGGGTTCCGGAAATCAGGATCGGCTCGATCGCTTCGTCGGGCGACCCCGCGGCGCCGTGGGGCAGGAAGCTGGCGGGGTTCAGCGTCCACAGCGCCTCGTCGATCGCCTGCCGCTGCATGGCCGGGGCGGCGACGATCAGCAAGCGGTCGCCCGCGCCAAGGATGCGCGTGGCGATGGCGGGAAGCACCCGTTCGGCGGGATCGCGGGTCAGCAGGTAGAAGTCGACACGAGGCATTTCGTTACAAATCAATCGTCATTGCGAGCGGAGCGAAGCAATCCAGAGCGGCCTCGAACCGCCCCTGGATTGCCGCGTCGCCTTCGGCTCCTCGCAATGACGACGTGAAAGACATCACCCCTCGTGGTTCTCGGCGATGTAGCGGTCGAGGAGGCGGACGCCATAGCCGGTCGCGCCCTTGCCCCACACCGGGCCGTCCTTGTCCGCCCATGCCATGCCGGCGATGTCGAGATGCGCCCAGGCGACCCCTTCGTCGACATAGCGTTTCAGGAACTGCGCCGCGGTGATCGAGCCACCCTCGCGGGGGCCGATATTCTTCATGTCTGCGATCGGGCTGTCGATCAGCTTGTCGTAAGCCGCCGACAATGGGAAGCGCCACAGCTTGTTGTTGCTCGTCTCGCCCGCCGCGATCAGCCGATCGGCCAGCGCATCGTCATTGGCAAAGATGCCAGCATATTCATGCCCCAACGAAATCACCATCGCGCCGGTCAGCGTCGCCAGGTCGACAATCACCTTGGGCGAATACATTTTTTGCGCCCAAGTGATCGCGTCGCACAATACCAGTCGCCCTTCGGCGTCGGTATTGAGGACCTCCACCGTCTGACCCGACATGGTGGTGACAATGTCGCCCGGCCGCATCGCATTGCCGTCGGGCATATTTTCGACCAAGCCGACGACGCCCACGACATTCGCCTTCGCCTTGCGCCCGGCAATCGCCTTCATCGCGCCTGCAACCGCGCCCGCGCCGCCCATGTCCCATTTCATCATGTCCATGCCGGGGCCAGGCTTCAGGCTGATCCCGCCGGTGTCGAAGGTCACGCCCTTGCCGATGAACACCACCGGCTTGTCGCCCGCATTGCCGCCGTTCCAGCGCATCGCGAGCAGCCGCGGCGGGCGCGTCGAGCCCTGCGCGACGCCCAGCAGCGCGCCCATGCCGAGCGCCTTCATCTGCCGTTCGTCGAGCACCTCGATTTCGATCCCCAGGTCGGCGAGATGCTGGCAGCGTTCGACGAACGATTCGGGATAGAGAATGTTCGGGGGTTCGGCGACCAACGTCTGAGTCAGCGCCACGCCGTCGGCGATCGCTTCGTTCGCGGCCCAGCGCGCGGTCAAATCGCGGTGCGGCGACGCGATGGTCAGCGACTTGAGGCTGGGCTTGGCGTTGTCGGCGAGCCGGGTGCGATAGGTGTCGATGCGCCAGTTGCGCAGCTTGGCCCCCATCGCAAACGCCAGCACATCGTCTTCATCGACCGCGCCCGCGCTCGCGAAATCGACGTGAACCGCCGCGGCGCCGCTGGTCTGCAAGCGCGCGGTCAGCGCGGCGCCCGCGCGTTCCAGATCGTGCACCGTCCCTTCGCCAATCCCGACGAGCAACAGCCGCAGGACACGGCCGCCATCGACCGCCGCGGTTTCCGCGATGCCGCCCGCCGCACCCTCGAAGCGGGCCTGCGCCGCAGCCCCGCCGAGCAGCGCGCCATGCGGTTCACCCAGCGCCTGGACAAAGGCGTTCAGCTCGCCCTTGCGGACCGGGAAAGCGACGACGTCGGCAGACGCATCGATTTGCGCGACAAAGTGAATGTCCATTCGGTAACTCTCTCATGCGATGATTGATTGCAGCGTGCGGGACCGATAGGGGTTTCGCTTGCGAGTTGCAAAAACAAAGCAGCCGGTCCAACCCGGGCGGACGCGATCAAAAAGTGGGACAAAGTATTTCAATGAGCTGGGCTTTGTTCCGACCAACGCGCCGTGCGCAGCCGCTGTGGCTGGTCACCGCGAGCAGCATCGCCCTGCTCTCCACCCCGGTTGCGGCGCAGCAGGCCCCCGAGTCGCCGCCCGCGCAGGAAGTCGCCGGTGAACCCGACCTGCAGACGCCGGGCATCGCCCCGGTCACCACCGACGCCCCGGCGGTGGCCGCCGAAGACCAGGTCGGCTTTGCCGCCGACAACCTCAATTATGACAGCGACACCGAAATCGTCGTGGCCGAGGGCAATGTCGCGATGAATCGCGAGGCGATTTCGATGCGCGCCGACAAGGTGACGTGGAATCGCAAGACCGGCCAGGTGTTCGCCGAGGGCAATGTCGCGATCAAGAATCCCGAAGGCGACACCGCCTATGGCGACCGCATCGAACTGACCGACAGCCTGCGCGACGGGGTCGTCGACAATCTGCTGGTCGTGCTCGACAACGGGTCGCGGCTCGCCGCGATCAAGGGCACGCGGTTCGAGAATGGCAATATCGAGCTGGAAAACGCCGCCTATACCCCCTGCCCGGTCGAGGATGCTGAGGGTTGTCCCAAAAATCCGAGTTGGCAGATCCGCGCCGTGCGCGTCACCTACGACCGGGCAAAGAACAAGATCCGCTACAAGGGCGCGCGGGTCGAGATTTTCGGGCTGCCGCTGATCCCGCTGCCCGGGCTCAGCCATCCCGCGAACAGCGAAGCGGGCAGCGGCATTTTGGTTCCCGAAATCCGACTCGATCGCAGCAACGGGTTCGAAATCGCAATACCCTATTATCTGCGCCTGGCACCCGATCGCGACATCACGATCACCCCGCATCTCTACACCGGCGCGGCGCCGATGCTGGAAGGCGAGTTTCGCGCCCTCACCGACATCGGCTCGTTCCGGATCAACGGCTATGCCACCTACAGTTCGCTGGTCCCGCTCACCGGTGAAGACACCGACAGCCGCCGACGCTTTCGCGGCTATCTGGAAAGTGCCGGCAAGTTCCAGTTCGACCCGCGCTGGAGCCTCACCTATTCGGGCCGCATCGCCACCGACCGCACCTTCATGCGCCGTTACGACATCAGCCGCGACGACCGGCTGCGCTCGACCTTTGAAATCGAGCGGATCGGCAACAGCAGTTACCTGTCGATCGCCGGCTGGGCGACGCAAACGCTGCGCCGCAACGACCAGCAGGGGCAGCAGCCGATTGCGCTGCCGATCATCGATTATCGCAAGCGCTTCGCCGATCCAGTGCTGGGCGGTCAGGTCGAATTGCAGCTCAACACGCTGGCGATCGGTCGCACCGCCGGGCAGGACACCCAGCGCGCCTTTGCCGGCGCCCGCTGGGACCTGCGCGGCCTGACCCGGCTGGGGCAAGAGGTCACCCTGACCGCTCTTGTGCGCGGCGACGTCTATCACAGCGACGAAAATCTCTTCACCGCGATCCCCGGTTATCGCGGCAAGTCGGGCTGGCAGGCGCGCGGCATTGCCGCGGTCGCCGCCGATATGCGCTGGCCCTTCGTCGGCGAATTTGCGGGCGGCACCCAGACGCTGACCCCGCGCGTCCAGATCGTCGCCACCCCACCGATCGAAAATATCGACATTCCGAACGAAGATGCGCGCGCTTTTGATCTGGAGGACAGCAACCTGTTCGCGATCAACCGTTTCAACGGCTACGACCGGTTCGAGGACGGCGCCCGCATCACCTATGGCGTCGAGTGGAATTTCAGCCGCCCGGGGTTCAATATCAGCAGCAGCGTCGGGCAAAGCTATCGCCTGTCGGACAAGCCCAGCCTGTTCGCCGACGGCACCGGGCTGACCGACCGCACCTCGGACATCGTCGGGCGGACGACGGTCGCCTATCGCGATTTCCTGCGCCTCACGCACCGCTACCGGCTCGACAAGGATAATTTCGCGATCCGCCGCAACGAATTCGACGCGACGATCGGCAGCCGCTCGACCTATGCCGTGCTCGGCTATTCGCGGCTCAACCGCGACATCCTGCTGCTGGGCGAAGATCTGCAGGATCGCGAGGAAGCCCGGGTCGGCGGCCGGGTGAAAGTCGCGCAATATTGGTCGGTGTTCGGTTCGGCGATCGTCGATCTGACGCAGCGAAGCGACGATCCGCTGAGCACCGCCGACGGATTCGAACCCATTCGCCACCGGCTGGGGGTGGCCTATGACGATGATTGCCTGTCGATCGCGCTGACCTGGCGCCGCGACTATGCCGACACTGGCGATGCGCGGCGCGGTAACAGTTTCTCGTTCCGCGTCGCTTTCCGCAACCTGGGTTTCTGATCGGCGCCGCTCAGCCTAGGTTCAGCGTTCCGGTGCTATGCGCAGTCTTCAAACGGTCAAAAGGCGGATTGCGCTGGACCATCGGGCGTATCCGCTGATACGGAGCGTGCCACTAATTCTCGAATAGGGTGAAGATGACCAAATTATCGACCATGATCGGCCTGATCGCCGTGGCCGCCGTCGGCATTACGCCGGTGGTTGCGCAGACCGTCAGCGATGACGAAGTCCCGACGACTAGCCTCAACATTCCCGGCAATGTTCAGATTTACGGCGACGCCAAGGGCAACGTCTATCGCCCGTCGGCGACGGTGAACGGCGAGATTATCACCGCCACCGACATCGAACAGCGCATGGCGCTGATCCGCATCGCCAACAACAATGTCGAGTTGCCGCCCGAAGAACTGCAGCGGCTACGCCAACAGGTGTTCAGCAACCTGATCGACGAAAAATTGCAGATTCAGGAGGCCAAGGCGGCCGACATCACGATCGACGAAAATATCGTCAATGAACAGTTCGCCCGCCTCGCGACCCGCTTCAAACAGACACCCGACCAGTTTGCGGCCTATCTGGCGTCGAAAGGTTCGTCCGCGGCGGCGGTCAAGCAGCAGATCCGCGGGGAATTCGCCTGGGACCGTCTGCTGTCGCGCAACATTCAGTCGACGACTAACGTGTCGACCGACGAAGTGACGTCGGTGGTTCAGCGGATGAACGATGCCAAGGGTCAGGACGAATTCCATCTGGGCGAAATCTATCTGTCGGCGCCGCCGGAAAATGCGGCGGCGGTGACCGAAAATGCCCAGAAGATCATCCAGGCGTTGCAGGCGGGCGGCAGCTTTGCCGCCTATGCGCGCCAGTTTTCCGAAGCATCGACCGCGGTCGTCGGCGGCGATCTGGGCTGGGTCAAGGCCGGTCAGCTGCCGACGTCGATGGCCGAGGCCGCGACGCAGATGCAACCGGGCCAGCTCGTCGGTCCGATCCAGGTTCCCGGCGGCGTTTCGATCATGCTGATGATCGACCGGCGCCAGGTGCTGACCGCCGACCCGCGCGACGCGGTGCTCAGCCTGAAGCAGATTTCGCTCGATTTTGCCGAGGGCACGACGCAGGCCCGGGCGTCCGAGCTGGCCGGCCAGTTCGCCGAAGCCACGCGCAACATCGCCGGCTGCGGCGCCGCCGATGCGGTCGCCGCCCAGCTGGGCGCGACCGTCGTATCGCGTGACAATATCGAAATGCGCGCACTGCCCGCGCCGCTGCAAAACACGCTGATCAACCTGCAGATCGGTCAGACCACCCAGCCGTTCGGCGCCGCCAACGAGGGGGTCAGCGTTCTGGTGCTGTGCGGGCGCGACCTGCCGCAGACCGCGACCGCCCCGAATCTCGAACAGATCGAAGCCCGGTTACTAGAAGAAAAGGTCAACAAGCGGGCGCAGCGTTATCTGCGCGACCTGCGCCGGGATGCCGTGATCGAATATAGCTAATGTCCTGTTCCGATCTTCGACAGCCGATCGCGGTCACCATGGGTGACCCGGCCGGCGTCGGACCCGAAGTCACCGCCCGCGCCTGGGCCGCGCGCCGCGAAAGTCATTTGCCGCCCTTTTTTGCGATCGGCGATGCCGCGGCGATCGCCGCAGTATGGGACGGCCCGATCGCCCGGGTCGGCGACATCGACCAGGTTCAGCGGACCTTCGACGACGCCCTGCCCGTCTGGCATCTCGAGGACAGCGGGCCGCTGACCCCCGGCACCCCGACCGCGGCGGGCGCCGCCTGCGCGCTGCACGCGCTCGAAACCGGCATCGGGCTGACCCGCAATCAGGCCAGCGCGGCGCTGGTCACCGGATCGGTGTCGAAATCCGCGCTGCACGGCATTGGCTATACACACCCCGGCCAGACCGAATTCATCGCCGAACGCTGCGGCGTGACCGCGACCAATGCGGTGATGATGCTGGCGGGTCCATCGCTGCGCGTTGTCCCGCTGACCGTCCATATCCCACTGATCGAAGTGTCCGACCGGCTGACGGTCGAGCTGATCGTCGCCAAGGCGCGGATCGTTGCCCGCGGCCTGAAACGCGATTTCGGGATCGACGCCCCGCGCCTCGCGCTCGCCGGACTCAACCCGCACGCCGGCGAAAGCGGCCAGCTCGGCAGCGAAGAAGAGCGGATCATGGTGCCCGCGGTCGCGCAGCTGGCCGACGAAGGCATCATCGTCGACGGCCCGCTCGCCGCCGACAGCCTGTTTGCCCCCGCCGTCCGCGCGCGTTACGACGCCCTGCTCTGTGCGTATCACGATCAGGCGCTGACCCCGTTCAAGGCGCTGCATTTCCACGATGGGGTCAATCTGACCCTGGGTCTGCCGATTATCCGCACCTCGCCCGATCATGGCACCGCGTTCAACATCGCCGGGACGGGGCTGGCCGATCCCGGCCCGACGATCGCCGCGATCGCCATGGCCGCCAGGCTGGCGACGGCGCGCGAGCGCAGCTGCGCCCCCGCCAAGTGAGCCCCCGCCCCGCACCCCAGCTGCCGCCGCTGCGCGAGACGGTGCGTACGCATGGATTGCAGGCCAGCAAGGCGCTGGGGCAGAATTTCCTGTTCGACGAACAATTGCTCGACCGGATCGCCGCGATCCCGGGCGATCTCGACGGTGCCACGGTGTTCGAGGTTGGTCCGGGTCCCGGCGGTTTGACCCGCGCGCTGCTGCGCGCCGGAGCACAGGTGATCGCGGTCGAGCGCGACGACCGCTGCCTGCCGCTGCTCGCCGAACTCGCCGACGCGTTTCCCGGGCAACTGACGGTGATCGCCGACGATGCAATGGCGGTCGATGTCGATGCGCTGACCGGCGGCGCGCCCTATCATATCGTCGCCAACCTGCCGTACAACGTCGGCACCGCGCTGTTCACCCGCTGGCTCGAGCCCGCGGCATGGCCGCCGCAATGGCAATCGCTGACCCTGATGTTCCAGCAGGAGGTTGCCGAACGCATCGTCGCACCCGTCGATACCAGCGCCTATGGCCGCCTCGCGGTGCTGGCGCAGTGGCGTTCGACCGCCAAGATCGCAATGAAAGTCCACCGTTCGGCCTTCACCCCGCCCCCCAAGGTGATGTCCGCAATCGTTCATGTCGTCGCCGCCGAGCAACCCGCGGGCGTCAATCCGAAGCTGCTGTCGAAACTGACCGAAAAGGGGTTCGGCCAGCGCCGCAAGATGCTGCGCCAAAGCCTGAAGGGCGTCGAGGGCGCAGTCGCCGCGGCCGAAGCCCTCGGCATCGACCCCACGCGCCGCGCCGAAACGGTCAGCGTCGGAGAGTGGGTCGCGTTAGCGCGGGCTCTGGGATCAACAACCGACTGATCACCTCGGCGAGCACGGAAATGTGTGCTACTCGCGCGGCATGAGCGGTGGCGACCCGGTGATCGGTCCGAGCCAGACAAAACCGTCATAATCCTGCGCGCGGTGCTCCTCGCCCGGAAAGGGGCCGAGCTGCATAAAAGGCGTCCGCGCCAAATCGGTGCTGCCCCGAACCGAATGAACGCCGCAGTCTATTGCATCTGCGGTGATCGGCCGCCCCGGCCCCAAGCCCGTCCCGGGCTTCGCAATGCAGTTCCAGGTGCTTCCCCCGGCATCGCGCATGCGAAGGCTTATCGTCGGTCCGATCTTCGCAAGGCGCATTGCCATCGGTTCAAATCGGCCCGGTCCCTCGCCCACCGTATTTCTTTGGGCATGAAAGCTGCCGACAAGGACCAAGATGCGATCATAGACGCCCGCCGATGCAGCACTATCGATATTTTCCGCTTGCGACGCTTCATGCGGTCCTTGTCCAGACAATGCGGAAAAACGCTCCCGCTGCGCGTCGTCGCGCATGCCGTTAAAGGCCGCAATGTCGATAGGAAGCCCCGCTTCCTTTCGGGCGTGCAAAGTCACCAGCATTTCGAACATCGCTCGGCTGGCCACCCCGTCGTGACGCCCCGCCCATCCGGCGTTGCGCAGGGCTGGCTGGAAACGGTCAACCGGCAAGCGCCAGGCGGCCTGCAAAGCCGCGTTATCCTCGACGCTCAATTCGATCGCCAAGAGGACCCGTTCACCGGCGGCGGCCAACCCGCATGCGACATTGGCAACCAGCGCGGGTGCCTCTTGCGTACCGTGCGTTTCGCCGAACACAACAAATCGGGGCTCGCGGCCCGCTATCCCGGACCAACCTTCGGGCATCGTGCAAGCTTGCGGGGACGATACGGCCGGAATCGCAGTCGTATCACTTGCGTCGTCACCCGGACCGACGGTCGAGGCGCTTAATAGAATGGGCAGCAGGACAAACATGGCCGCCAACGATCACCAGCGAGCGAATAGGCCGATCAGTTCTGGCTCGTTGTACCCACCGTCGCAACGACCGGCTTCGGCACCAGCACCTCGGCGGCCACGACGCGCTTCGACGCGCTCGACGAGATCGTCTTTTCCAGCGCCGCCACCTGCGGACATTTGTCGCCGCACACGCGCTGCGCTTCGACCAGCTTCTCGCGCGCCAGTTCCAGCGCGCCCTTGTCGGCAAGGGCTTCGCCCTGCCCGGTCAGCGCCACGATGTCATTGGGGTCGAGTACCAGCGCCTCGCGATACAGGCTGATTGCCTTACCCGGCAGCCCTTGCGCGCGCGCCACCTGCGCCAGCGCGATGATCGCCGAACGATTGCGCGGATCGGCGGCGAGCGCCGATTCATACAGGTCGATCGCCAGGTTCAGATCGCCCGCAACCTGCGCCTTTTGCCCTTCTTGCTGAAGCGCGATCGATCTGGGGAAGATATCATTATCGGCGCGCTGGGCATCCGATGCCGTGGGCAAACTGGCGAGGACAACCCCCGCAGCGAGAGCCAGAAAACCGACGCGCATCGCATTCTCCCATCTTGTCATTGGGCGGATGCTAACATGGTGCCGTCAGTCGTGCGAGAAAAAATCCGTCGCAGCGGTCATGCCCCGGGGTGAGCAGAAAACCGGTCCCCGCGGCGCGGCCGACGCCCTCCGGCAAATAGCCGACGTCGGCGGTCCAGCCGCGATTGCGGGTCAGAAAATCAGCCACCTGGGCGCGCCCCTCGCGTGCGATGATCGAGCATACTGCATAGAGGAGTTTGCCGCCCGGCGCCACCAGCGCCGCGCCGATGTCCATCAGCTTCGCCTGGTCGGCGACGTGGCGGTCGAGCCGCGCCGGGGTCGAACGCCAGCGCAGTTCGGGACTGCGCCGCCAGGTGCCGCTACCCGAACAGGGCGCGTCGACGATGACGCGGTCGGCCTTGCTCATCTGGCCCGCAAGCATCGCGCGTTCCTGACCGGGATTGAGCAGCAGCGTTTCGATGCTGGTCGCACCAGCGCGGTGCGCCCGCGGCGCCAGTTGCTGCAGCCGCGCGCGGTTGGTGTCGCAAGCGAGGATCGCGGCTTCGTCATTGGTTGCCGACGCGATGGCGAGCGTCTTGCCGCCCGCGCCCGCGCACAGATCGACGACGACCTGCCCGGCCTTGGCACCCAGCGCGGCAGCGGCATATTGGCTTGCCGCGTCCTGCACCTCGAATTGTCCCTCGGCATAGGCGCCATGTTGGACGGCGGCGGTTTCGCCCGGCAGGCGCCAGCCGTCGATGAGGCCGTCGATCGCTTCGCCTTCGGGGAAAATCATCGCCAGTTCGTCGCGGCTCGAGCGCAGGCGGTTGGCGCGCAGGTCGAGCGGAGCGCGCACGAGCATCGCCGCGTGCTCCGCCTTGCCAACCAGCGGGTCGAACAATTTCACCAGCGCGGGGGTAGCCAGCCCGGTTTCGGCGCGCGCTTCGTCGGCGGTGATCGCGGCTGGACCATAGGAGGCACCGTCGAACAGCGCGGCGAGTTCGGGATCGGCGTCGGCGAGCGCGAGCATCGCGGCACGGCCCGATGGTGGCACTGAGCGCACGGCGCGGATCGCATCATAGACAAGGCCGCGGATCGCCCGGCGATCCTTCGACCCCGCATAGCGGCGGGCGCGCATCGCCTCGGCAAAGATCGCATCGGCGGGGGCGCCGCCATCGCGAGCCGATTGGGCGATGATGTCGAGAATTTCGATGGCGGTCTGGACGCGGGCGGCGGGGGTCATGATCTGTTTCTACCTCGTCATTGCGAGCGGAGCGAAGCAATCCAGAGTGGATTACGCGGGCTCTGGATTGCTTCGCTCCGCTCGCAATGACGAAGCGAAAAATTCAGCCAGCCGGATAATTCGGCGCCTCGCGCGTGATCGACACGTCGTGAACATGGCTTTCGCGCAGCCCCGCATTGGTGATTCGCACGAACTTCGCGCGATCGCGGAAATCGGCGAGCGTGCGGCTGCCGGTATAGCCCATCGCCGCCTTCACGCCGCCGACCATCTGGTGAATGACGTCCTTAGCCGGTCCCTTGAACGGCACCTGTCCTTCGATGCCTTCGGGAACCAGCTTCATCTGATCCTTGATGTCCTGCTGGAAATAGCGGTCGGCGCTGCCACGCGCCATCGCGCCGACGCTGCCCATGCCGCGGTAACTCTTGTAGGTGCGGCCCTGATAGAGGAAGGTTTCGCCCGGCGCCTCGGCCGTGCCGGCGAGCATCGAGCCGACCATGACGCTCGATGCGCCCGCCGCCAGCGCCTTGGCGACGTCGCCCGAGGTGCGCAGGCCGCCATCGGCGATCACCGGTACGCCCAGCTTCGACGCCGCTTCGACGCTATCGAGGATCGCCGTCAACTGCGGCACGCCGACCCCCGCGACGATGCGCGTGGTGCAGATCGAACCCGGACCGATACCGACCTTCACCCCGTCGGCGCCCGCGTCGATCAGCGCCTTGGTCGCATCGCCGGTCGCAACATTGCCCGCGAGCACCTGAACCCGGTTCGACAATTTCTTGATCCGCGCGACCGTTTCGCCGACGCCCCTGCTGTGGCCGTGCGCGGTGTCGACGACGATCAGGTCGCATTCGGCTTCGAGCAGTGCTTCGGCGCGTTCGACGCCGCTGTCGCCGGTGTTGGTCGCCGCCGCGACGCGGAGGCGACCGCTGCTGTCCTTGGTGGCTTCGGGGAAATTGACCGCCTTTTCCATGTCCTTGACGGTGATGAGCCCGATGCAGCGATAATCGTCATCGACGACGAGGAGCTTTTCAATGCGGCGCTGGTGGAGGAGCCTGCGCGCTTCATCCTGGCCGACACCCGGGCGCACCGTTGCAAGATTCTCAGCTGTCATCAGTTCGCGCACCGGCTGGCCGGGGTTGTCGGCAAAGCGCACGTCGCGATTTGTCAGGATGCCGACCAGCCTGCCGCCGGTTTCGACGACCGGAATGCCCGATATCCGGTGCTGCTCCATCAGCGCGGTGGCATAGGACAACGGCGCGTCGGGGGTAATCGTGATCGGATTGACAATCATGCCGCTCTCGAACCGCTTGACTTGCCGCACGGCCGCGACCTGTTCCTCGATCGTCAGATTGCGGTGCAGCACGCCGATGCCGCCGATCTGCGCCATCAGGATCGCCATATCGGCCTCGGTCACCGTGTCCATCGCCGACGACAGGATCGGGATATTCAGGCCGATCTCGCTGGTCAGCTGGGTCGAGAGGTTCGCGTCCGACGGCAGGATGTCCGACGGGCCGGGCACCAGCAGCACATCGTCAAAGGTCAGACCGGTCGTGATTTCCATCGGGCCACTTTCTGATGCAGGCGGCGCCTGTCCCGCATTTCGGGGCGGCACGCGCGATTCGTTTGGTGGCGGCCCATGTAACCAGTCGGCCCCGCGCGCGCCAGGGGGCGGCGCATGATTATTTCGCCGGAGCGGCACACCGTTTCCCGCTGCATGTTCAGTCGACAAGCCCCCGACCGGATGTAACCGGTTGCATTGCTTCGGTCGTCCCGTTACGCATTTGCCATAACATAAAATGGTGAGGAGGGCGAACAAGACCCATGGCCGGACTGTCGATCCGTGACGCGCGCAAGAATTTCGGTGAGACCGAGGTGCTGAAGGGCGTGTCGATCGACGTGGCCGATGGCGAATTTACGGTGATCGTCGGGCCGTCCGGGTGCGGCAAATCCACCCTGCTGCGATCGGTCGCCGGGCTGGAAGAGCTGACCGGCGGCCGCATCCTCATTGGCGGCCGCGATGTCACCGCCCTGCCACCTTCCGAGCGCGGCATCGCGATGGTGTTCCAGTCCTACGCGCTGTACCCGCATCTGACCGTCCGCGAGAATATGGCGTTCGGGCTGAAAATCGCCAAGGCGCCCAAGGCCGCGATCGACGACGCGGTGCGCCGCGCCGCCACGATCCTGAACATCGAGCCGCTGCTCGACCGCAAGCCCGCGGCACTGTCGGGGGGCCAGCGCCAGCGCGTCGCGATCGGCCGTGCGATCGTCCGTCAGCCGCAGATTTTCCTGTTCGACGAGCCCTTGTCGAACCTCGACGCCGATTTGCGGGTGCGGATGCGGTATGAGTTTGCCAGCCTGCACCGCCAGCTGGGCACGACGACACTTTACGTCACCCACGATCAGGTCGAGGCGATGACGCTGGCCGACCGAATCATCGTGCTGCGCGATGGGGTCATCGAGCAAGTCGGTAGCCCGCGCCAGCTGTACGAGCAGCCCGCCAATATTTTCGTCGCGCAGTTTCTCGGCACCCCGCGCATGAACATCTTGGCGGCGACCGCGGTGGAGGGCGGACAAGCCCGGCTCGCCGACGGGCGCCGCATCGCCCTGCCCGCGCTCGCGGCGCCGCTGGCGCCCGACACTCCGCTGTCGGTGGGCATTCGGCCGGAAGATATCGCAATCGGCGAGGTGCCCGGCGCGCTGCCCTTTACGATCGGCTTTGTCGAACGGCTGGGCGGGCTGGCGACGGTGCATCTGCAAACCCCGGATGGCGGCGAGCCAATCGCGTGCCAGCTGCGCGACGACGGCAGCCTCAGCGAGGGTGCGGCGGTGGCGGCGCTGTTCCCGCCCGAGCGCCTGCACCTGTTCGATGCCGCCGGTCTGGCGCTGACAGGAGAGGTGCGCAAATGACCTTGCAGAGAGTTGTTGTAACCGGTTACCTTGTGCAGACTGCCGCGCCTGACCGTCACGACCACGGAGTCGCTCCGGTGGTCGGGTGTTGTCGGACAATGAGGGGGCGAGCAGCATGGCCACATTGAGGGACGTCGCCCGCGAAGCTGGGGTATCGGTCGCCACGGCGTCGCGCGCGATCAACGGGCACAGCAATGTCACCGGCCCGACCAAGGCCGCGGTGCTTGCAGCGGTCAAGAAGCTCAATTTTGTGCCGCACAGCGGCGCGCGCAGCCTGACCCGGCGCAAGACCGACACGGTCGGGGTGATCCTGCCCGACCTGTTCGGCGAATTCTTCTCCGAAATCATCCGCGGCATCGACCTGGTCGCGCATGAATCGGGCATGCACCTGCTGCTCGGTAACATGCACGGCAGCACGCACGAAACCGCCGCGGCGATCGCCGCGATGCGCGGGCGGGTCGACGGACTGCTGGTGATGCCGCCCGACGTGAAGCCCGAATTGCTGTCGGGCTATCTCGATCCCGCGCTGCCGACGGTGCTGCTCAACTATGATGCGGGGCCGCTCGACCTGCCCTTCGTTGCGGTGGACAATTATCACGGCGCCTATGCGATGACCGAAGCGCTGCTCGAGCGCGGGGCACGGCAGGTCGTGCATATCGCGGGCCCGAAGCACAACCGCGACGCGCGCGACCGCCAGCGCGGCTTTGTCGACGCAATGTCCAAAATCGCGAAGGTGCAGAGTCCCGCGATCCTGCCCGGCGACTTTTCCGAAGAAAGCGGGGCGCAGGCGGCGCGGCTGCTGATGCAGGGGCGACTGCCCGCCGACGCGGTGTTTGCCGCCAACGACCAGATGGCGGTCGGGCTGATCGCGGAGCTTGCCGGATCGGGTCTGTCGGTGCCCGGCGACATCATGGTCGCGGGGTTCGACGACATTCCGCTCGCCCGCCACCTCAATCCCTCACTATCGACGATGCAGGTCAACATCGACCGGCTGGGGTCGACCGCGATGATGATGTTGCTGCGCATCCTGCGCGGCGAGACGCTGGGCGCGACGAGCGCGACCATCCTGACCCCGACGCTGATCGCGCGCGGCACGACCGGTGGGGCGCCGGGCCTTGCGGTCGCCGCAACCGCGCTGGGACCCGGCGCGCGCCCATGAACCGCGGCGGCGCCCGATGCCGGTAACGCGGCGCCAGATGACAGGCGCGCTGGCGGCGCTGCCGCTGCTGCCGATGCTCGGCGGCTGCGGTACGCGCGGCGGCGACGGGTTGACGATCTGGGCGATGGGCAATGAGGCGGCGAGCCTGCCCGCGTTGCTCGCCAGTCTGGGCCGTCGTGCCGACGCGCCGAAGGTTACGGTACAGCCGCTGCCGTGGACTGCGGCGCACGAGAAATTGCTCACCGGGTTCGCCGGCAATTCGTTGCCCGCGATCGGCCAGCTCGGCAACAGCTGGATCGCCGAAATGGCCGCGATCGGCGCCATCGCACCGGTCCCTGCCACAATGGGCGACTTGCTGAACGACCAGTTCGCCGCGGTCGTCGACACCAACCGTATATCGGACAAGACCTGGGCAATCCCTTGGTATGTCGACACCCGGCTGCAATTCTTTCGCAAGGACTTGTTCGCGCGCGCCGGGTACGCCGCGCCGCCGCTCGACTGGGCAGGCTGGAAAGCGGCGCTTCACAAGGTCAAGGCCCTTGCGGGCGAAGGCAATTATGCCGTCCTGCTGCCGGTCAACGAATTCGAACAACTGCTGACGATCGCGCTGTCGGCCGGGGCGCGGCTCCTGCGCGACCAGAATGGACGCGGTGCTTTCTCGGATCCCGAATTCAAGGCGGCGCTCGCCTTCTACAAATCGCTGTTTGACGAGAAGCTGGCGCCGGTCGCGTCGGCGACGCAGATTTCGAACATCTGGAATGAATTCGCGCGGGGATTTTTCAGCATCTTCCTGTCGGGGCCGTGGACGATCGGCGACATGACGACCCGCCTGCCCGCCGCGATGCAGGGCCAATGGGGTACCGCCCCCAATCCGGGTCCGGCGGGCATCGGATCAGCCGCGCCCGGCGGATCGAGCCTGGTCGTGTTTGCGGGTACGGAAAGGCCCGACGACGCCTGGGCGGTGGTATCGCAATTGCTCGCGCCGCCCGCACAGCTGCGTTTCCAAGAGCTGACCGGCAACCTGCCCGCTCGGCGCTCGGTCTGGCGTGAAGCTGGGCTCACAGCCGATCGGATCGTCGCGCCATTCGCGACCCAGCTCGAGCGCGCCACCGCGCTGCCCAAGGTGCCCGAATGGGAACGCATCGTGACCGAGATGCAGATCGTCGCCGAACGCATGGTGCGCGGCCAGTACAGCGTCGATGAAGCCGCCGCCGAGATCGACCGCCGCGCCGACCGCCTGCTCGAAAAGCGGCGCTGGATGCTGGACAAGGGGCTGACGCTATGACCGCGCGGCGCGTCAGCGAGGCCCGGGCGGGCTGGGCGATGTCGTCGCCGGCGCTCGCCGCGATCGCCTTGTTTTTTGTCGTTCCGGCGATCGCATCCTTGTTTCTCAGCTTCACCGACTTCGACATCTACGCGCTCGCCAATCTGGACAATCTGCGCTTTGTCGGGTTCCAGAATTATGCGCAACTGGTCGAAAATCCGCTGTTCTGTAAGGCGATGACGAACACGCTGCTGTTCGTGGTGCTGGGGGTTCCGTTCATCGTGGCGCTGTCGCTGTTCGCGGCGATGCTGGTCAATTCGCGCTGGCTGGCGTGGCGCCCTGTGTGGCGCGTCGCGCTGTTCGCGCCCTATGTGACGACGCTCGTCGCAACCGCGGTCGTGTGGCGCTATCTGCTCCACACCCGCTATGGCCTGGTCAATTATCTGCTGTCCTTCTTCGGCATTCCGCCGATCGACTGGCTCGGCAGCCCCGACGCCTCGCTACCCGCGATCCTGATCTTCGTCGGGTGGAAGACTTTCGGCTACAACATGATCATCTTCCTCGCCGCGCTCCAGACAGTCCCGCGCGAGCTTGACGAGGCGGCGCGCATCGACGGCGCAGGCTGGTGGACGCGGCTGCGTCACGTTACCCTGCCCGCGATCGCGCCGACCGTGCTGCTGGTCTCGGTGCTGACCGTCGCGGGCATGTTCCAGCTGTTCGCCGAACCCTATGTGATGACGCAGGGCGGCCCCGCCCAATCGACCGTCACGGTCCTCTATTTCATGTATGAAGAGGGCTTCAAATGGTGGAACCTGGGGTCGGGCGCGGCGGCCGCCTTCCTGCTCTTCCTCTGCATCCTCGCGGTGACGCTGGTACAGCTGCGGCTGGCGCGGCGCGGAGGCGCGATATGAATGCGCGGCGTTGGGCAGTCACCCTGCTCGCGGCGTTCGTCGCGCTGCTCACCATCGCGCCCTTGCTGTGGATGCTCTCGGTCAGCTTCATGGCGCCCGGCGAAGCGGCGCAGTTTCCGCCGCCGCTGCTGCCCGTCGATCCGACGACGGAAAATTATCGAACCTTGTTCGGCAGCTATGGCATCGGCCGCTTCCTGGCCAACAGCCTGTTCGTCTCGACGCTCGCGACGATCCTCGCGCTGATCTTCACCATCCCCGCGGGTTACGCCTTCGCGAAATTGCGCTTCAAGGGCCGCGACGCGACCTTTCGGCTGCTCGTCGCCGCGCTCGTCGTGCCGGGGCAGATCGGGATGCTGCCGCTGTTCCTCGAACTGAAGGCGATGGGGCTGGTCAACAGCTATGCCGGCGCGCTGGTGCCGTGGCTCGCGGGGATTTTCGGTATCTTCCTCGTCCGCCAATATTGCCTGTCGATCCCCGACGAGATGCTCGAATCCGCGCGGATCGACGGCGCGAGCGAGGGGCAGATTTTGCGCCGTATCGTGCTGCCGATCCTGACCCCGATCGTCGTCACGCTGGCGCTGTTTGTGTTCCTCGGCAGCTGGAACGATTTCATGTGGCCGCTGATCATCCTTGCCGATCAGCAACTCTACACGCTGCCGGTGGCGCTCGCCGCGCTGAGCCGCGAGCATGTGCAGGACAATGAGCTGATGATGGCGGGCGCGGTGGTGACGACGCTGCCGGTGCTCATCCTCTTCCTCGCGCTCCAACGCTTTTACCTCAGCGGCCTTTTGACCGGGAGCGTCAAGGGATGACCTTTTCAACCAAGGATAGTCGCATGAAATATTGGACCGCAGCGCTGCTGGGCCTCGCCCTTGCCGCTGCCCCCGCCGCCGCCAGGACAAAAATGCCGCCCATGGTCGAGGGACAATCGCCCCAGCCCGCGATTGAGCCGGGTAGCTATCCCTTTCAGCTGTTTCTGCCCCAAGGATATTTGACCGAGAAGGACAAGACCTATCCGCTCCTGGTCTTTCTGCATGGCTCGGGCGAGCGCGGCGACGATGTCGCGAAGGTCAAGGTCCACGGCCCGCCGAAGATCGCCGACCGCGACCCCGCCTTTCCCTTCCTTACCGTCTCGCCGCTGCTCGGCGCCGATCAGGATTGGGAGATCGACAAGCTCGACGCAATTGTTGACCATGTCGCGAAGACGTACCGGGTTGATCCATCGCGCATCTACCTGACCGGCCTCAGCCGCGGCGGCCATGCGAGTTGGCGCTGGGCGATCGCGCAGCCGCGCCGCTTTGCCGCCGTCGCGCCGGTAGCGGGGCGCGGCGATCCGGGCGGTGCGTGCCGCCTGATGGACCTGCCGGTCTGGACCTTTCACGGTGACCGCGATGACGTCGTCATCCCCGAAGGCAGCTTCAACATGGCGCGCGCGATCCGTGCTTGCGGAGGCCGCAAGGTTCGCCTGACCATCTATCCCGACCTGGGCCATAATGCCTGGGACCCGGCGTATCACGATCCAGCGCTCTACGCCTGGCTGCTCGAACACCAGCTTCCCTCCCCGACGATCACCGACAAGGACAAGAAATGACGCAGACTGTTTTCCCCGACGATTTCCTGTGGGGCGCGGCGACCGCTGCCTATCAGATCGAGGGATCGCCGCTCGCCGACGGCGCGGGCGCCAGCATCTGGCAGCGCTTCAGCCACGACCCGCGGCTCATGGCGTCGCCAGGCGACACCGGCGACGTTGCGTGTGATCATTATAACCGCATGCCCGCCGATGTCGCGCTGATGAAAGAACTGGGGCTGAAAGCTTACCGGTTCAGCGTCAACTGGGGCCGTGTGCTGCCCGAGGGGATCGGGCGGGTGAACGAGCCGGGGCTCGATTTCTATGAGCGGCTGGTCGATGAACTGCTCAAGCACGACATCGAGCCGCTGCTGACGCTCCATCATTGGGATTTGCCCGCGGCGCTCGACGACAAGGGCGGCTGGCTTAATCGCGACAGCGCCGACTGGTTCGCCGACTATGGCGCGGTGATGTACCGCCGCCTCGACGACCGCGTGAAGAAGTGGGTGACGCTGAACGAACCCTGGGTGATCACCGACGGCGGCTATCTCCACGGTGCGCTGGCTCCCGGACACCGCAATTTGTTCGAAACCCCGATCGCGAGCCACAATCTGATGCGCGCGCACGGCCGCGCGGTGCAGGCCTATCGCAGCGAAGGCGCGCACGAAATTGGGCTCGTCGTCAATATCGAACCCAAATATCCCGCGAGCGAAAGCCCCGAAGACATCGCAGCGACCGCGCGCGCGCATGCCTATATGAACCGCCAATATCTCGATCCCGCGCTCAAGGGCAGTTACCCCGCGGAACTCGCCGACGTGTTCGGCGAAGCCTGGCCGCAATGGCCCGCCGAAGACCTGAAAGACATCTGCCAGCCGGTCGATTTCATCGGCATCAATTACTACACGCGCAATGTGGTGAAGGCCGATCCGAACCAGTGGCCGCTCGGCGCCTCGCCGGTGAAGCAGATCGCGACCCACACGACGACCGACTGGGAGGTCTATCCCCCCGCGCTGACCGACATGCTTGTCTGGTTTCGCGACACCTACGGCAACATCCCGGTCTATATCACCGAAAATGGCGCCGCCTTCTACGACCCGCCAAAGGCCGGGCCCGACGGGATCGACGATCCGCTGCGTTGCGATTACCTCCGCACCCACATCGCGGCGATCGGCGATGCGATCAAACAGGGCGTCGATGTGCGCGGCTATATGGCTTGGTCGCTGCTCGACAATCTCGAATGGTCGCTGGGCTTTTCAAAGCGGTTCGGCATCGTCCATGTCGATTATGAGACGCAGGTCCGCACGCCGAAACGCAGCGCGCGTTTCTACAGCAGCGTGATCGCCGCGAACGGCGGCAACCTCGGATGAGGTTGCTGTCGATCCTGCTGGCGGCGCTGCTCGCGATGCCGGCGGCGGCAAAGGAGCGCGCCGACCGCTACAGCGCGATGACGTATAATATTCGGCTCGACATCGCGTCGGACGGCGACAATGCCTGGCCGCACCGGCGGAGCGCGCTGACCAGCCTGATCGGCTATTACGCCCCCGACCTGCTGGGCATGCAGGAGGTGTTGCTGCACCAGAAGCAGGCGATCGAGGCTGACCTGCCCGGCTATGTCCTCGTTGGCGTGGCGCGCGACGATGGCAAGGACAAAGGTGAGTTCTCTCCGCTCGGCTTTCGCAGCGACCGTTTCGCGCTGGTCGCATCAGGCACCTTCTGGTTGTCACCGACGCCTGCGGTTCCCGGCAAGGGTTGGGACGCCGCCTATCCGCGCGTCGCGAGCTGGGCGCGGCTGCGCGACAAGACGGCGAAGCGCAACCTGCTCGTGGTCAACACGCATATGGACCATATCGGTGAGATCGCACGGCTCGAAAGCGCGCGACAGATCCGCGGCTGGATCGCGAGTCATCGCCAGGCGAACGAAACAGTGGTGTTGCTGGGCGATTTCAACAGTGCAGCCGACAGCCCCGCCTATACAGCGATCGTCGAGGCAGGTCCGGGGGCACTCCGCGATACGCTGACGATCAGCCGCACCCCGCATTTCGGCCCGCTCGGCACCTTTACCGGATTCAAGATCGATCAGGTCGCGCCCAGCCCGATCGACCATATTTTCGTCAGCGACGACGCCCAGGTGCTGCGCCACGCCACGCTGACTCAGCAGGTCGGCGGCAAGCTGCCGTCCGATCATTATCCGGTGCTGGCCGACCTGTGCGTCGGCAAGGGCTGCTGATCAGTCGGCGGGCGCGGTTTCGAGCCAGCCGCCGGTAAAGCCGATGCGTTTCAGGCCGCGGGCAATATGCGGGTTTTTGCGCATGACCTGCCACACGAAACCGCTGCGATGGTTTTCCATCATCGCCAGGATCGGTCCCTGGTCGATGCCCAGATAGTCGTTCGCGACCCAGCCATGAACCGGGTCGACCGCGCCGCTGCGCGATCCTGCGTCGGCAAAGGTGAAGCTGGGGTTGAAGGCGTCCTTGAAACCGTAACGGGTATAGAGCCGCTCGCCATATTGGCTGCGCATCGCCATCAGCGCCGGGATCGTCACCTCGGGCGCAAAGGGGATCGAGCCGCCCGCCGCGGTCGGGACGATTGTCCCGTCATCGACGACCCGGATCGCGCTGGCGCCGCGCGCCATATAGGTGTTGAAGTTCCTTGGGCTGCCGTTGACGACGAGCTTGCCTTCGGAATAGGTCGGCCCGTCGGAGGCCGTCCAGCCCCAGATGTCGGCGCTATAACCCACCCATTTGTTCGGATTGTCGGCGCCATAGGCGCGCTGCGCCAGCGTCGCGCGGCGGCTGTTCTCGAAATAATCGATGCCCTTGCCGCGCATGAAGGCATCGCGAATACCACGGAAATCGATCCAGACATGGCTATACTGATGCCCGAACAGTGGCTCGAACTGGAGATGTTCCTGTCCGTAATAGGTGCCCCAATCCTTTTCCAGATCGGCCGCCCAGCCCTTGTTCCACGCGTCCTTGCCGACGGGGTGGGTCGGCGATCCCAGCGCCAGCACATAGACCAGCATGCCCTCGTTATACCCGACCCAGTCGTGCGTCTCGAACCCCTTCTCGGGTTTCCATCCCATCGTGATGCCGTGCGATCCCGCGAGATTGCGCGCCTCGGTCCCGGTGCGGTTGCGCTGGACAAAGGTCCAGTCGACGCGCGTGTAGATTCTTTCCGCCAGATCGCGGATTTCGGCTTCGACCGGATCGTCGCGGTCATAATAGCTTTGCGTGAACAGCGCGCCGCCCAGAAACAGGCTGGTATCGACGGTCGACAGCTCGTTGGTCTTATAGCGCGTGCCGTCGTCGTTCTTCAGGAAATGATAGAAAAAGCCCTTGTAGCCCGTGTTCCCCGCGGCCTCCGGCCCCTGCGGCGCGGTCCAGTAAAAGCGCAGGCAATCGCGGGTGCGCAGCGCCGCATCGGCGCGGGTCACATAACCGCGCTCGGCCCCGATGCCATAAGCGGTCAGCGCAAAGCCGGTCGCGGCGATCGATGAGAAGGGATTGCTGGGCCAGCGGTCGGGCGCCAGGCAGCGCCGGGTGTCGGTGGTGTCCCAGAAATAGCGGAAAGTCCGCTCGGTCAATTCTTCCGAAAAGGCCGCTTCGCTGATCGGCGCGAGCGCCGGTGGAGAGGCCGCGCCCGGCACGATCGGCGCGGGGGTGGCGGTGCAGGCAGCGGTCAGCGCCACCAGGGGCAACGCAAGCGCCCCGATTCGGAACGACATTCGATACTCCAAAAAAATCAGGCGCCCGACCCACGGGAGGGGTGCGGGCCGGGCGCCCAGTTCAGCCGGTCAGAAAGAGAACCCGGCCGATACCTTTACCGTGCGCGGCGTGTTACCGCCAACCCCGATGCCCGAAATCTCCAGATAGCGGGGTGAGCTGGGGTCGTTGTTGTAATCGACATAGTTGCGGTCGTTGAACAGGTTCAGGATATCGACGCGCAGTCGCAGCCGCGATTCATCGGTGATGAAGCCCAGCGGGATATATTTGGTGATCGCGATGTCCATCTGCCGGAAACCCCAGCGATCGCCATTACCGTCGGCCTCGTTCGATACGACGGTCCGCGTCGGGTTCGCGCCGCCCTGGTTGAGGAACGCCTTGAGATAGGGCGGTGACGCGATCTGGAACTTGCCCGACAGCGTCACCCCGATCGGCAGATCCACCGACCCGGTGGCGACGAGGCGATGCTTGCGCACCCCGCTCGACCGCGTGACCGGATAATCGTTGATCGACGGGAAATCGAGGCTGAAGGTCTCGCCGAACTGACGGTTTTCCTCGGCTTCGGTGTAGGTATAGGTCGCCGAGAAGCTCCACGGCGACGCCAGCGTGTAGTTCTTCACCAGCTTGAGATAGGCGGTATCGGCGCTCGTTTCGATGCCGTTGGTGCCGATGATGATCGACCCAAATCCCGGTGGTGCAAAGCCGAAGGGAGAGTCGGGGGCAGCCGGCGCCGGCGGAAAGAAGGTGCCGTCGGGGCGGCGGTTGCCGAGTAGATAGGCAAAGCCGTCCTTGCTCTCGACGTGGCTGTAGCCGACTTCGGCTTCGAACAGCGGGGTCACGCGGGCGCGGAAACCGATGCTGGCCTGGTCCGAATAAGGGACCTTCAAGTCGTTATCGATAAAGCGCAGTTCGCGGCCGCCGCCCGCTCCGGCGCCCGCCAGCAACTGCTGGCGACCGGCCTCGGTCAGGTAGATGGGATTGAACGCGACGCAGGTCGGCCCAGCCACGCAGGTATTGTTCGGATCGCCGGTCTGAAAGTTGAAGGTGCGGGTGGTGTAGGATCCGACGCTGATTTCCTGTTGCAGGAAGTCGAACTGGTTGCGGTCGTACGAACGACCGATGCCGCCGAACAGGACATAGCGTCCCTCGTCATCGAGCTCATAGCTGAACCCGATCCGCGGCTGCCAGGCGCCCTTGAACGCCTTGCGCTCGCTGCCCGTCGAGATGAAGTCGCGGATATTGTAATCGGCGTTGACCAAGTTCGGATAATTGGCCGGCGACACCGCGTTGACCGCATCGGCGGGGTGCACGAAATTGAGGAAAGCGGGCGTCCGCTCATAATCCCAACGCACGCCAAGGTTCAGCGTCAACCGGTCGGTGACTTCCCAATCGTCCTGCACATAGATGCCAAACTGGAAATTCTTCGAATTGATGATCGGGCTGCCGTTACCGGTCGAGGCGCCGAACTGGACGCGGTAGGGAATATCGTCGTTGAAGGTGCCGCCGTTCGGGTTGAACGCCGGGTTATAGGTATAGACGGGGTTGAAGGCATTGAGCTGCAGCGAGTTGAGCTCGACCCACTTCGCCTTGGCACCGACCTTGATTGTGTGGCCTTCCAGCCCGGTCCAGGTGAAGTCGTTTTGGACGCCCCAGCCCTTCTGACCCTTTTCCTGATAGTTGCTGCCCCCACCGACGCGCAGGATGTCGCCGCGCACGACGACGCCCGGCTGCGGGTTCGTCGGCGACGGGCCGGCGTAAGCGAACAGGAACCCGTTGCCGAATTCGAACGGCGTCGGCGCCCATTTGACGTCTTCGTAAGTGACCTTGAAATCGTTGATCCACTTGTCGGCGGTATGTTCCCAGCGCGCGGTGGCGCGGATTTCCTCGACATCCTGCGTGCTGATCGTGCTGCGCGCATTGATGCCGCTGCCCAGGAACTCGCCGCTTTCGTCGCGATATTTGCCCGACAGTTCGATCAGATCGCTGTTCGACGGCTGGAAGCTCAGCTTACCAAAATACAGATCTTCGTTGAACGTCGCGTTGGTCGGCCCGAACACGCCCTGATATTCGGACGGGAAATAGCTGACCGGCAGGTTGAGTCCCGGCGTAACATCGACCGGATTTTGCTGACGCTTGCCTTCGTACGTCACGAAGAAGTGCAGCATGTCCTTGATGATCGGGCCGCCGAGCGCGCCGCCGAACTGGAAATCCTTGGTCTTGATCTTGCTGCCGAGCAGTTCATTCGGCCGCGCGTCGCGTAGGCTCTGATCGGTATAATCGATGAACGCTTCGCCGTGAAATTCGTTGGTCCCCGACTTGGTCACCGCGGTGATCGCCACCGAGCTCACCTGGTCGAATTCGGCCTTATAGTTGGACGAAATGACGCGATATTCGCCGACCGCAAGCTGCGGGAAGGGATTGCCCTGCGTGGAATCCTGGCCGGTAATGCCGTTCTTCAGCACATAGTCCTTTTGCCCGACGCCATCGATGAAGATGTTGACGCTGCGGCTGTCCTGCGCGCCGCCCTGCAGGCGCGACTGCTGGTTGCCGCCGGTCACGAACTGGACGCCCGGCGCCAGATCGGCAAAGGCCAGGAAATTACGATTGTTCTGCGGCAGCACCTCGATCTGGCGCTGGGTGATGTTCGAGCCGACCTCGCCGCCCTCCATCGATCGGATGCGGGTGCCCGTGACGATGATCGCATCGCCGGCGGCGTCGGCAATGTCAGGCCCCGAAAAGTCGAAATCGAGCAATGCGTTCTGGCCGACCGACAGGGTGAATTCGTCGGTGGTACGCACGCCGCCGGGCGTCGTGATTTCCAGGCGATAGGTGCCGACGGGGAGCGATGCGATGTTGTACGTACCGCCCTCGCTGACCGCGACGCTGCGCGTCAGGCCGGTGTTGACGTTGATCGCGGTGACCTGCGACACGCCGCCGTCGGCCTTCACCGTGCCGCGCAGCGATGCGTTCGATACCTGCGCATGAGCGGGGGTCGCAGCAGCAAGAGCCAACGCGGCTCCGGCGCTGCTCCATGCCAGCGCAGCGGCCAGCGTCCGGGCGCGCGACCGGCGCGCGGAATTGTTCGAGATTTCACGCTGAAACTTCACGGCATCCTCCCTTTTAGTGCCCCGGCATTTCCCGCTTTCGCTGAGTTTCGTTGACCGGCCTTGCCACCGGACAGCGACGAATCGCGGGAAATAGCGTCGTTGTTTTTTTGATTTGTAACCGGTTTCACGATCACTGTATAGGGGGAAGCGACACGGACGGATGCGATCGGGGGCCAGCCGGTTTTGGGCCGAAATTCGGCCAATCCGCGTGAGAATCTATAAGTAGAACGACTGGGAAGGACGAATCATGCCGCCGATTTCGCGCAACCTGACATGCTTGACGCTGGCCACGCTTTTGCTGGCCGGGCCGCTGTCCCCTGCCCCGCTGTTCGCGAAGCCGGCGGCCAGCGCGAGCGCGAGGGCGCCCGTCGATGCCGCAGGCTGGATGCGCCCCGATCCCAAAATGGACCGCTTCATCGCCGACCTGATGGCGAAGATGACGCTCGACGAAAAGATCGGCCAGCTGACGCTGCTCACCAGCAATTGGGAATCGACCGGCCCGACGATGCGCGACAGCTATAAGGAGGACATCCGCGCGGGCCGCGTCGGCGCGATCTTCAACGCCTATACCGCCAAATATACGCGCGAGTTGCAGGCGCTGGCGGTCGAAGGCACGCGGCTCAAGATTCCGCTGCTCTTTGGTTATGACGTCATTCACGGCCACCGGACAATCTTTCCGATCTCGTTGGGTGAGGCGGCAAGCTGGGACCTGCAGGCGATTGAAAAGGCAGCGCGAATCTCTGCGATCGAGGCTTCGGCCGAGGGGATTCACTGGACCTTTTCGCCGATGGTCGACGTCGCGCGCGACCCGCGTTGGGGCCGCATTTCCGAAGGCGCGGGCGAAGATGTGTATCTCGGCAGCCTGATCGCCAAGGCGCGCGTCCGCGGATATCAGGGCGAGGATCTGTCGCGGCCCGACACGATCCTCGCGACCGCCAAGCATTTCGCTGCCTATGGCGCGGCGCAGGCCGGTCGCGACTATCACACCGTCGATATTTCGGAGCGCACGATGCGCGACATCTATCTGCCGCCGTTCAAAGCCGCGGCCGACGCCGGTGCGGCGACGTTCATGACCGCGTTCAACGAATATGACGGCGTTCCCGCCTCGGGCAGCCGCTATTTGCTGACCGACGTGCTGCGCGAAAAATGGGGCTTCAAGGGCTTTGTCGTAACCGATTACACGTCGATCAATGAAATGGTCCCGCACGGCTATTCGAAAGACCTGAAACAGGCGGGCGAACAAGCATTGGCCGCCGGGGTCGATATGGACATGCAGGGCGCAGTCTACATGGAAAATCTTGCCAAATCGGTCGCCGACGGCAAGGCCGATGCCGCGCGGATCGACGCCGCGGTCAAGGCGATCCTCGAAATGAAATATCGGCTCGGCCTGTTCGAAGACCCCTATCGCTACGCCGATGAAAAGCGCGAAAAGGCGACGATCTACAAGCCCGAATTCCTCGCTGCCGCGCGCGATGTGGCGCGGAAATCGATCGTCTTGCTCAAGAACAAGGACAATTTCCTTCCCCTCGCCGCCACCGCGAAATCGATCGCGGTGATCGGCCCGCTCGGTAACAGCAAGGAAGACATGATCGGCAGTTGGTCGGCCGCGGGCGACCGCAAAACACGCCCGATCACCCTGCTTGAGGGCTTGCAGGCGCGCGCGCCGAAAGGGACCACCATCGCTTATGTCAAGGGCGCGAGCTATGCGTTCGAGGATGCAGGCAAGCAGGATGGCTTCGCCGAGGCGCTGGCACTCGCCGCGAAATCGGACGTCATCATCGCCGCGATGGGTGAACATTGGAACATGACGGGCGAAGCGGCTAGCCGCACCTCGCTCGACCTGCCGGGCAACCAACAAGCGTTGCTGGAAGAGCTCAAGAAAACCGGCAAGCCGATCATCCTGGTGCTGATGAGCGGGCGTCCGAACAGCATCGAATGGGCCGACGCCAATGTCGATGCGATCCTGGAGGCCTGGTATCCGGGCACGATGGGCGGCCACGCGATCGCCGACGTCCTTTATGGCGATTACAATCCGTCGGGCAAATTGCCGGTCACCTTTCCGCGCAATGTCGGACAGGTGCCGATCCATTACGACATGAAGAATACCGGGCGGCCGATCGAACTGGGCGCGCCGGGCGCGAAATATGTCTCGCGCTACCTCAATACCCCCAACGCCCCGCTCTATCCCTTCGGATTCGGGTTGAGCTATACCAGCTTTGCCTATTCGGCCGTGACGCTCGACAAGGCGAAAATCCGGCCCGGCGAACCGCTGACCGCAACCGTCACCGTGACCAACAGTGGCGCCCGCGACGGTGAAGAGGTCGTACAGCTATACGTCCGCGACCTCGTCGGATCGGTCACCCGGCCGGTGAAGGAGTTGAAGGGTTTCGAGAAGATCAGCTTGAAGAAGGGCGAAAAGCGGACGGTCCGCTTTACTCTCACCGACGCTGACTTGGCCTTCACCCGCCAGGACATGAGCTGGGGCAGCGAGCCCGGCCAGTACAAATTATGGGTCGGCCCGTCGTCGGCGACGGGATCGGAAGCAAGCTTCGAACTGACCGAATAGGCTTGTGTACCCTATGCCGGTTCCGGCGGGGTGGTCGCGATGGTAAAGCGGCTGCTTTCGAGCTGCAATTCATCGCCGCAATGACTGCAGGCAACGACCATGTGGAGATCGTGGCCGCAGCTGCGGTGGGTTAGCAGTACGGGCGGACCGCGCTCATCCGAAAACCAGCGGTCGCCCCATTGGAGCAGCGCGAGCAAGACCGGATAAAGATCGCGGCCCTTGGCGGTCAGCCGATATTCGAACCGGTCACCGCGATCGGAATAGGGAACCGCGCGAATGATCCCCTGACGGATCAAGCGTTCCAGGCGGCCCGTCAGGATATTCGTCGCCATCAGCGTGTCGCGCTGAATATCGTCGAAGCGGTTGATGCGGGTGAACATCGCGCGGACGACCAGCGTCGCCCAGCGGTCGCCGAACAATTCGATCATGGTATCGACCAGCGGCCGCCCGCCCGGACGCCGCGTGCCGACGTCGCCATTGAAGCGGCGGCGCTCATAATGCGGGACAACCTGCGCCAGCCCCGGCCCTTCGCGCCAATCGACGTCGCGCGGGTCGATCTCGGCGTGACAATGGCCGCAGGTCGGCACCGGCTCGGTCGCATGGCCGCATGCCGCGTGGTGCAGGCGCACCTGAAAATCGCGGCTGCCTGCTTCCCACTTATGCTGCCAGCGCAGCATCATCAGACCGTTGGGAAACTGGTCGCGGCCCTTTTGGGTGAGTACATAATGGAAACCGCGCCCGCCCTTGCGCCGCACCTTGGCGAGGCAATCTTCCTCGACCAGTTTTTTGAGCCGTCCGTTGACCACCGAACGCGCGAGGCCTGTGCGCGTCACGAATTCGTCGAAGCTGTGGATGCCGAGCAAGGCTTGTTCCATCAACAACAGCACCGGCACGTCGCCGACGACGTCGAGCGCGCGCCAGATCGAACAGGCCCTGATGGTGCGGTCGTGTTTCAAACTTTGGCCATTCCTTCGTCCTGCCCCTACCCCGCCGACCGGTCAGCGACAAGGCGCAGATCGGAAGGCGGGGATCGGCAGAGGGGACGGTGCCCACGCCCCCTCTGCCTTGGGGAGAGACGGCTAAAAGCGCCCGGTCAGCTGCACGGCGATCGTCCGCGGGCGATCGACGATGCCGTTGTAGGCATTACCGGCGTTGCGCGTGATCGTCGTCGCCAGCGGCATCGCGCTGGCGGTCTGGAGGATGCGCTGGTTGGTCAGGTTGCGCCCGATCAGCGCCACTTCCCACCGATTGTCGATCTGCGCCAGCGCGAGGCGCGCGCCGAGTTTGACATAGCCGTCCTGCTTCGTGCGCGGGTCGAGGTTCGCCGCGGCGATATAGGAGGAGGAGAAGTCGGCGTTGATGTTGAACGCGATCTTGATGTCGCTGCTGACCGGCGTGGTGTAATCGGCGTTGAGATTGCCCGACCATTTCGGCGACAGCGCGTTGCGCAGCCCGGTATAGTCGCAGAAGCCCCCCGGCCCGGGCGTTTGCAGATAATAGCATTGGCCCGAGGTGAAATTGGTGAATTTGAAGTCGAGATAGGCGACCGCGCCGCTGACCGTCAGCCCATCGGCGATCGCGGCACGGAAATCGGCCTCGACCCCCTGCGTGCGCGCCCCGGCGGCGTTGCGGACGTTGAAGTTCAGCGTCCCGTCGAAGATGTTGACCTGCAAATCCTTATAGGTCGTGCGATACAGCGACAGGTTGAACGCGACATTGCGGCCCTTGTATTTCAGCCCTGCCTCATAATTGTCGGCGCTTTCGTCCTCGAATTCGAACGCCCCCGGACGCGCGACGGTGGTCGATCCGGGCAGCGAGTTCGACCGGATGTCGAAACCGCCCGCCTTGGTCCCGCGCGCGAAGGACGCGTAAAGCATCAGGTCGTCGGTGGCGTCGAATTGGACATTGACCATCGGGTTGAAGCTGTCTTCGCTGAGTTTGCCCGCGATGCTGTGCGCCTCGATGTTGAGGGCGCGAAAGGTGCCCGCGACGACCAGCGGGTTGAAGGTGTTCAGCGGTCCCTGAACGATCCGCAGATCGCGGCTGCCGCTCTTCTTTTCATGGTTGAAGCGCGCGCCGGCGGTGATCCGGAACCGGTCGCTGATCGCCAGCTCGCCCTGCGCGAAGACCGAAATCAGGTCCGATTTCTGCGAATAGACGCGGTCATTGCGCGTATCGCCGATGGCGTTGAACGGCGGACCCAGCGCGAGGAAGGTCGGGTTGAACAGCACCTGATCGTCGACGCCCAGCTTGGCGTTCTGATAATAGGCGCCGGCGATATAGTTGAAGGTCTCGCCGCCGGGCGAGGCCAGTCGCAGCTCCTGCGAAAACTGCCGGTAATCCTCCTGCAAATTGGTGCCGTCGAGGAAGCTGATCCCGGAAAAATCGACGTCGACGATCTCGCGCGTCTTGTAATCGAGCAGCGACGAAACCGAGGTCAGCGTATGCTCGCCGATCTCCAGATCGGCATTGAGCGTCGCGCCGAACACCTCGTTACGGCTCTGGTAGCCATTGTCCTCGCGGACAAAATCGGGGTTGGTGCTGACGAAGAACGGCCCCTGGAACACCGTGTTGTAATTGCCGACCGCCCCGAACACATCGCGCGGCTGTCCTTTCGCCTCGAAGTCGGCATATTCCAGCTTCAGTTCGACCGCGAGCGGACCGCCGCGGTCGAACTCCAGCTTGCCGCGGATATATTTCTCATCGACGTTCGGTTCGTCGCGATCGAGTTTCTGATTATAGAAATAGCCGTCCATCTTGCGATAATAGCCGACGACACGCGCCTCGACGCCTTCGCTCAGCGGCCCCGACAACACCCCGGTCAGCTGCAATTCCTTGTGGTTGAATTCATAAAGGCCGCTTACCGACCCTTCGAATTCATCCGTGGGACTGCGGGTCGTGATGTTGACCGCACCGGCAATCGCATTTTTGCCAAACAACGTTGGCTGCGGCCCGCGCAGCACCTCGACGCGCTCCATATCGACAAGCGGCAGGCGCGACAGCTGGTCGCGGCCATAATAAACGCCGTCGACGAACATCGCGACCGACTGTTCGAACCCCTTGTTGTCGCCCGACGCTATGCCGCGGATCGCGATGCGATTGGCGATCGCGGTCTGGGTTATTTTCAGGTTGGGGACTGACGACGAAATCTGCTCGAGGTTGGTCTGGCCGTAATTTTCGACCTGCTTGCCGCTGATCGCCGAGATCGAGATCGGCACATCGGACAGACCTTCGGCGCGTTTCTGCGCCGTGACGATGATTTCCTCGAGCCCGCCTTGATCGTCAGCTGGGGCCGCATCCTGCGCCCATGCGGCGGCCGGGCTGGCGAGCGCCGATACGGCGAGCAGCGCGGCGAAGTGCTTTTTCATGATATGTCTCCCTCCCACCATCATCGGGTTTGCCCCGCGATGTTTTTCTGGCCTTGCCACTCTTATCGTCTTTAAGTATCGTTATGCAAGTCAGATAATCGGGAGAGCATCATAGTGCCGCAAAACGGCCTTCCACCGGCGTTGACGCGCAATTTGCGGTTGCCCGCGATTGCCGCGCCGATGTTCCTTGTTTCCGGTCCCGAGATGGTGATCGCCGCCTCGCGCGCGGGCGTGATCGGCAGCTTCCCCGCCCCCAATGCGCGCACCTCTGCCGACCTTGAAGATTGGGTGAGCCGGATCGACGCGGCGCTGTCGAACGACCCCGATACGGCGCCCTGGGCGATCAATCTGGTCGTCCATCCGTCGAACAGCCGCCTCGCCGAAGATCTCGCCTGCGTCGTGCGCCACAAGGTGCCGCTCGTCATCACCGCGCTCGGCAGCCCGGCGCGTGTGGTCGAGGACATCCACAGCTATGGCGGACTCGTCTTTGCCGATGTCAATTCGGTGAGCTTCGCGCGCAAGGCGGCGGCGGCCGTGGTCGACGGGCTGGTGCTCGTTGCCGCGGGCGCGGGCGGACACACCGGCGCGACCGCCGGTTTCGCCTTCGTCGAGGAGGTGCGGCAGTTCTGGGACGGGCCGCTGGTGCTCGGCGGGGCGATCTCGACCGGGCATGCGGTGCGCGCGGCGGAGATATTGGGAGCGGACCTTGCCTATCTGGGCACGTCGCTGATTGCCTCTGCCGAGAGCATGGCGGCGCAGCCCTACAAGGAGATGATCGTCGCGGCGGGGGCCGAGGATATCGTGCCTTCGAAGGGGATCACCGGAGTGACCGCCAACTGGCTGAAACCCAGCCTGATCGCCGCGGGATACGATCCCGCCAACATGCCCGAGGACAAGCGCCCGAACTTCTCCGACGCGCAGGACGATGCCAAGGCGTGGAAGAATGTCTGGTCCGCGGGCCACGGCGTCGGCGCGGTGCGCGGCATCGAGCCTGTCGCCGATATCGTCAATCGCCTCGTGAAAGAATATGATGCCGCCGCCGCAAGGCCGCGCTTTGCAGCCGTCGAAGGAGTCCCCGCATGACCGCCCAACTCGTCGAGACGATCGAGACCACCATCCAGCCGAACGATCACCCCTATATGAAGGGCGCGTGGCGGCCGACCTATAACGAATGGAACGCAATCTTCGCCAATGGCGATGCCGAGGTCATCGGGACGATCCCGACCGATATCGACGGCGTTTACGTCCGCACCGGCGAGAACCAGATCCACGAGCCGATCGGCCGCTATCATCCCTTCGACGGCGACGGGTTTATTCACGCCATCTCGTTCAAGGACGGCCGCGCCAGCTATCGCAGCCGCTTCGTGCGCACCAAGGGCTTCGAGGCGGAGAAGGAAGCCGGTCGATCGCTGTGGGCGGGGCTGATGGAGCCGCCACACAAATCGACCCGCCACGGCTGGGGCGCGCAGGAGTGGCTCAAGGATTCATCCTCGACCGACGTCGCGATCCATGCGGGCAAGATCATCTCGACCTTCTACCAGTGCGGCGAGGCCTATCGGCTCGATCCCTTCACGCTCGAACAGCATGGCACCGAAAGCTGGGTGCCGCTCGACGGCATTTCGGCGCATTGCAAGGTCGACCCCGCGACCGGCGAGCTGCTGTTCTTCAATTACTCGAAGCACGCGCCCTTCATGCATTATGGCGTCGTCGGCGCGGACAACAGGCTCAAACATTATATCCCGGTGCCGCTGCCCGGCCCGCGCTTGCCGCACGACATGGCCTTCACCGAAAATTACGCGATCCTCAACGACATGCCGCTCTATTGGAGCCCCGAACTGCTCGAAAAGCGGCTGCATGTGGTGCAATTCCATCCCGATGAAAAGACGCGCTTCGCGATCATCCCGCGCCATGGCCAGCCCGAGGATATCCGCTGGTTCGAGGCCGAGCCGACCTACACGCTGCACTGGCTGAACGCGTGGGAGGAAGGCGACGAGATCATCCTCGACGGCTATTATCAGGAAGAGCCGATGCCAAAATCCTACCCCAATGCCCCCGAGGGCTTGGAGCGGATGATGGCCTATCTCGACCAGGGGCTGCTCAAGCCGCGCCTCCACCGCTGGCGCTTCAATCTCAAGACCGGCGCGACGAAGGAAGAGCGGCTCGACGACCGCGATCTCGAATTCGGCATGTTCAACCACCGCTATGCGGGCAAACCCTATCGCTATGCCTATAGCGCGATCCCCGAACCCGGCTGGTTCCTGTTTCGCGGGATCGTCAAGCACGACCTGAATGCCGGGACGAGCGAGGACTATGAATTTGGCCCCGGCCGTTTCGGCAGCGAGGCGCCCTTCGCGCCGCGCATCAACGCAAAGGACGAGGACGACGGTTATCTCGTCTCCTTCATCGCCGACCTTGAAACCGACACATCCGAATGCGTGCTGATCGACGCCAAGAACATCGCGGCGGGACCCGTATGCCGGATCATCCTGCCCGAGCGCATCTGTTCGGGCACGCACAGCGTCTGGGCGAGCGGCGACGATATCGGCATGGGCGAAAACAGCGTGCTGGCCGCCTGAGATGATCGTCGCGGGAGAGGACAAAAGGCGGCGATATCGGGAAACCGGCTGGTGGGGCGATCAGACTTTCGCCGACCTGTTCGCGGCGAATGCGGCGGCGCATCCAGACCGGCTGGCGCTGGTCGATGCGCCTAATCGCGGCGACTTCGCCTTCGGCGAGCCGCAGCGGCTGACCTACGCCGAGCTGACAGCCGAGATCGACCGGCTCGCGGGCGCGCTCGTGGCCGCCGGGATCGGCAAGGACGATGTGCTGCTGGTCCAGCTTCCCAACATCAGCGAGTTCGTCGCGCTCTATTTCGCGGCGGCCAAGATCGGCGCAATCGTCAGCCCGGCGGCGGTGCAATATCGCAGCCATGAATTGAAGGGCATGATCGGCGTGGTCCACCCCAAGGCCTTCGTCTGTGCGACGCAGGTCAAAGGCTGCGACCATGTCGGCGTCGCGGCGCCGCTGCTCGATGGCATTGCGCTGATGACGTTTGGCCCCGATGCGCCTGATAGAGCGCTCGATCTCTCAACCGCCGAAGGCGACGCCGCAGCCCTCGCCGCGCATGTCGCCGCCAACCCGATCGACGCCGACGATATTTTCACCATCTGCTGGACCTCGGGCACCACCGGCGTGCCCAAGGGCGTCCCGCGCAGCCACAATCACTGGATCGCCGTCGCCGCCGCGGGGTATGAAGCGATGAAAGTCGGGCCGGGCGACGTCCTGCTCAACCCCTTCCCGCTCATCAATATGGCGAGCATCGGCGGCATCACCATGTGCTGGCTGACCAGCGCGGGGACGATGGTGCTGCATCACCCCTTCGACCCCGGCGTCTTTTTGAAGCAGATCGCGACCGAGCGGCCGAGCCTGACGATCGCGCCGCCCGCGGTGCTCAACATGCTGCTCCAGAATGAGGCTTTGCTCGCGTCGGTCGACCTCTCCAGCCTGCGCGTCATCGCCTCGGGCTCGGCGCCTCTCGCGCCCGCGATGGTCCGTGGCTTTCAGGAAAAGCTCGGTATCATCATCGTCAACGTCTTCGGGTCGAACGAGGGAATGAGCTTCATCACTGGCGAGGGCGACATGCCCGACCCCGACAAGCGCGCGAGCCTGTTCCCGCGCCGCGGCCGATATCCGCCGCCCTATGGCACCGGCCGAGCGCGCAATATCGAAAGCCGGCTCGTCCCGCCCGGCGGCGGCGATCCGATCGAGGCTGACGGCATATCGGGCGAACTGCAGATCCGCGGTCCCAGCCTGTTCGAGGGCTATCATAACGCCCCCGAACGCACCGCCGAAGCCTTCACCGACGATGGCTGGTTCCGCACCGGCGACCTGTTCGCGATTGCCGAGGGCGGCGACTTCTATCGCTTCGTCGGGCGCTGCAAGGATCTCATCATCCGCGGCGGGGTGAATATCTCGCCCGAGGAGATCGACCAGCTGCTCGGCGGCCATCCTTTGCTCGCCGAGGCGTGCGTCTTCTCACTCCCCGACCCGACGATGGGCGAGCGCATCGGCCTCGCCTATGTTCCGCGAAATGGCGAGGATGTGGGCCTGAGCGAAGTCACCGATTATCTGCGCGGGCACGACCTCGCGGTGTTCAAACTGCCCGAACGCCTGTTCCGTTTCGACACGCTACCGCGCAACGTCACCAACAAGGTGATGCGCAGAGAAGTGCGCGAAATGGCGCTCGCCACTCTCGAAAAGGAAGCCTGACATGGCAAAGGACGTCTTCATCCTCGGCGGCGCGCAGACCGACTTTTCGCGCAACCTCGAACGCGAGGGCGGCGGGCTGTTCGAGTTGTTCCGCGATGTCGCCGAGGCGGCATTCGCCGCGACCGGCATCGAACCCAAGGAGGTCGAGACCGCGCATGTCGGCAATTTCGTCGGCGAATTGTTCGCGGGTCAGGGCCAGCTCGGCGGCTTCTTCGGCCACGTCCACCCCGACCTTGCGGGCATTCCCGCCTCGCGCCACGAGGCCGCTTGCGCATCGGGAAGCATCGCGATCCTCGCCGCCGCGGCCGAAATCGAGGCCGAACGCTACGGCCTCGCGCTCGTGCTCGGGATCGAACTGATGCGCAACGTCCCCGGCCAGCGCGCCGCCGAATATCTCGGCGCCGCGGCCTGGGCGGGGCGCGAAGCGCAGGAGGCGCGTTACCTCTGGCCCTGGATGTTCGCGCGCGTCGCCGAGGAATATGAGGAACGCTTCGGGCTCGACCGGGCGCATCTGCGCGCCATCTCCGCCAACAACTTCGGCAATGCCAAGAAAAACCCGAACTCGCAGACGCGCGGCTGGGCGGTGACCGACGATCATCTGGGTGAGAATGACGAGGTCAATCCGCTGATCGAGGGGAGCCTGCGCAAGTCCGATTGCGGGCAGGTTACCGACGGCGCTGCCGCGATCTTCCTCGCCTCGCGCGAAGTTGCCGAAAGTTACGCGCAGCGTCGCGGGATTTCGATCGACAACATCCCGCGAATTAAGGGCTGGGGTCATGCGACCGCACCGCTGCTTTATTCGACAAAGGTTGCGAACAGTCGCGGCCAAGACTTTGTTTTTCCGAGCGTTCGAAAAGCGATGATGGATGCGCTGCGCCGTGCCGAGATGCCCGACATCTATGCGTGCGACGGGGTCGAGGTGCATGATTGCTTTTCGATCACCGAATATATGGCGATCGACCATTTCGGCATCACCAAACCGGGCGAAAGCTGGCGCGCGGTCGAGGATGGGACGATTGCGCTCGGCGGGAAGTTGCCGGTCAATCCATCGGGCGGGCTGATCGGGCTGGGACATCCCGTAGGTGCCACCGGGGTCCGGATGCTGCTCGACGGATGGCGGCAAGTGACCGGCAACGCGGGCGATTATCAGGTTGAAGGGGCGCGCAACTTCGCGACCTTCAACGTCGGCGGCAGCGCGACCACCGCGGTCAGCTTCGTCGTCGGCACCTGATTTGACCGACGTCTATCTCTACGACGCGGTGCGCACGCCGCGCGGCAAGGCGCGGCCCGATGGCGGGCTCGCCAACCTCAGCCCGCAGGAACTGGTTCGCCAGCAGGCAGCCGCGCTGGCGTCGCGCTGTGGTGACGTGGCGGCGCACCCCGATGCCTTGATCCTCGGCTGCGTGACACAGACCGGCGCCCAGGGTGGGCATCTGGCGATGCTGGCGAAGCTGCATAGCGACCTGCCCGCCGCGACCGCGGTGCAGACGATCAACAATTATTGCGCGTCGGGGCTGTCGGCGATCGGCCAGGCGGTCGCCAGGGTGGCGAGCGGTCAGGCGTCGCATATTCTAGCCGGCGGCGTGGAATCGATGAGCGCGGTGCCGTTCCTCAGCGATCGCGCCGCCTTTTATGGCAATAAGGAGCTGCCACCGCGCGCGCGCTTTGTGCCGCCGGTACTCGCTGCCGACCGGCTGGCGAACAGCGAAGGAATGACCCGCGCCGAACTCGACGCCGCGGCGCTGACGTCGCAACAACGGGCGGCGGCGACCGATCGCGATGCCGCGCTGCAACGCTCGCGGATCACCACCGGCGCGCTCGATGGCGAAGAGTGTATCCGGCCGCAAACCAGCGCGGAGTCGCTTGCCGCTGCGCCCGCTGAGTTCGGCGAGTTGCAGCGCCAATATGCCGGCGCGCTGGAAGATACGACGTTCGAGCCGCTCCACAGCATCGCACACGCCCCGCCGATCTGTGACGGCGCCGGGATGGCGCTGATTGGCAGCGCCGGGCTCGGTCCCCCTCCCCGCGCGCGCGTGGTCGCTTTTGCCGAAAGCGGCGGCGATCCCGTCGCATCGCTGACCGCCGGGTTCGCCGCGATGGACAAGGTGCTGGCGCGCGCCGGGCTGACGCTCGGCGACATGGACCGCATCGAGTTCATGGAGGCGTTCGCCGTCACCATCGCCAAATTCCTGCGCGGCCGCGATGTCGATGCCGCGCGGGTCAATGTCAGCGGCGGGCATCTGGCGAAGGGCCACCCGATGGGTGCCAGCGGCGCGATCCTGACCTCGACCCTGCTCGACGCGCTCGATGCGTGCGGGGGCCGCTACGGGCTGGTCGTGCTGACCGGCGCGATGGGGGTTGGTGCGGCGATGGTGGTCGAGCGGATGGCCTGAATATCCTCCCCATCGACTTGCGATGGGGAGGGGGACCGCCGCCGCAGGCGGTGGTGGAGGGGCAGCAACGTCGCGGCCCCTCCGTCAGCCCTGCGGGCTGCCACCTCCCCATCGCAAGTCGATGGGGAGGATCATCTGCCGAAATCCTCATTGCACCGGCGCGCAATTCCGCTAAGGGCGGCGCGTGCGGGGCTTGCCCCGCGCAAGATCGCGCCGGTGCCCGAAAGGGCTTAATAGGGAACGCGGTAACGGGGTTCTTGCCGAACCTCCGAAGCCGAGGCTGTCCCTGCAACTGTAAGCGGCGAGCGAGATGCACCGATCCGACCATTCGGATCAGCCACTGGGTAAACCTGGGAAGGCGTGCATCGAGCCCTGACCCGCGAGCCAGGAGACCTGCCGGCGTGGGTCGCTCACTGCCAAGGCCCAGGGAAAGGCCGCGGCACGGACACCTCCGTCGAGCGACGACCAAGCGGCTGGAGCCGCTTCGGTGCCGGGGTTGCAGGCCTTTACGCCACTTGCGACGCCGACATCGGTCGATCGCATTTGCGTTTCGGCAGGCTCCGCCTTCGTTGCCGGCGTGCGGGGGCTTCCTATGCTTAAATTTACGACCGTTTCCCTTTTGACGCTGGCGGCGGCGACGCCCGCCTTTGCCGATACAACCGACAGCGACACCATCGTCGTCACCGCATCGGGCATCGAACAACCGCGCGACGAGGTCGGACAAGCGATCACCATCATCGATGCCGCCACCATCGAAAAGCGCCAGTCGGTCGATGTCGTCGATCTGCTCGCCACCACCCCCGGGGTCCGCTTCAACCGGACCGGCGGCACCGGATCGGTCGCGGGCGTGTCGCTGCGCGGCGCCGAAACGACACAGACTTTGGTGCTGATCGACGGGGTGAAGGTCAACGATCCGAGCGGAATCGGTGACGGCTATGATTTCGGCCATCTGCTCACCGGCAACATCGACCGCATCGAAGTGCTGCGCGGTTCGAATTCGGTCGTGCACGGCAGCCAGGCCATCGGCGGTGTGGTCAGCATGATGACGGCAACGCCCGCCGACGGGTTCGGCGCCAATGCGTCCGCCGACTATGGCTATAGCGACACGCTGACGGCCAAGGCCGATGTGTCGGGCACCGCCGGGCGGGTGTCGGGCGGAATTGGCGGCGCCTATTTCCGCACCGACGGCATTTCGGCGGTGGCGGTCGGCGCCGAGAAGGACGGGTACAAGAATTTCGCCGGCAACGCGCGGTTGACGGTCGCGTTCAGCGATGCGCTGAGCCTCGACCTGCGCGGTTATTACATCAACGCCGACCTGGATTATGACAGCTTCTTCGGCGCCCCCGCCGACAGCGGCGATGTCGCCAAGCTCGACCAATATGTCGGTTATGCGGGTTTGAACCTGGCGCTGTTTGACGGCCGCTTCACCAGCCGCGCCGCGCTGACCTATTTGCGCAACGACCGCGACAATTATTTCGTCCGCGGGACGGCTCCCGATTTTGGCTATTCGGGTACCAATTTGCGCTTCGAATATCAGGGTGTCGTGACACCGGTCGAGCAGACCAGGCTGATCATCGGTTATGAGCATGAACGCCCCGATTATGATTTCTTCGGCTTCGGTTCGACCGACAGCCAGCGCGCCAACATCGACAGCGTCTATGCCCTCGCCATCGTCCAGCCGGTGACAGGACTTTCGCTGACCAGCGGTGTCCGCCACGACGACCATAGCCAGTTCGGCGGCGCGACGACCTTTGGCGCCAGCGCCAATTATTCGCCCAACGGCGGCGCGACTGGCATCCGGCTGAGCTATGGCGAAGGCTTTAAGGCACCGTCGCTCTATCAGCTCTACGATGCGTTCAGCGGCAACGCCGCGCTGCACCCCGAACGGTCGAAAAGCTATGACATCGGCATCGACCAGAGCCTGGCCGATGGCCGCGCGCAGCTGTCACTCACCGCCTTCCTCCGCAACACTGACGACCAGATCAATTTCGACAATGCGACTTTCACCTTTGGCAATATCGACCGCACCCGCGCCAAGGGGGTCGAGGCGACGCTGGCGCTGCGGCCGGTCGATGCGCTGAACGTCACCGCATCGTACAGCTATATCGACGCGCGCGACCGGTCGGGGCGCCCGGCGTTCGACGGCAAGCGCCTGCCGCGCCGCGCCGAACAGGCTGTCAGCCTGTCGGCGGATTATGACTGGTCGTTCGGGCTGTCGACCGGCGCGACTGTCACGCTGGTCGGCGACAGTTTCGACAATGCGGCGAACAGCGTACGGCTCGACGGCTATGCGCTCGCGGGCATCCGCGCGTCCTGGCCGGTCGGCGAGCATCTGGAAGTTTATGGTCGCATCGACAATCTGTTCGACGCCGATTACGCGACCGCGGCAGGCTTTGGCACCTATGGCCGCGCCGCTTATGGCGGTGTGCGGGCGCGTTTCTGATGACGCCGCGCACCGACGCCGAGCATGCGGTAAGGATGAAAAAGATCCAGGCGGCGCAGAACAGGAAGGTCGCGGCGAAGACGGTCGAAAAAGGGCTGGTGATCGTCCATACCGGCCCCGGCAAGGGCAAGACGTCGGCGGCGCTGGGCATGGCGGTGCGCGCGATCGGCCACGGGATGAAAGTCGGGGTGGTGCAGTTCGTCAAGGGCGCGATGACGACGGGTGAAAAAGCGGTGTTCGACCGCTTTGCCGACCTGATCGAGTTCAAGCCGATGGGCGAAGGTTTTACCTGGGATACCCAGGACCGGGCGCGCGACATCGCGGTCACCCGCATCGCGTGGGAAGAGGTGAAACGGATGATCGCTGATCCGTCCTATGCGATGGTGATCGCCGATGAGCTCAACATCGTGCTGCGTTACGACTATCGGCCCGTGGACGAAGTAATGGCGGCGCTCGCCGCCAAACCGCCCATGACGCATGTCATCATCACCGGGCGCAACGCGCCGCAGCAATTGATCGACGCCGCAGACCTCGTCACCGAAATGGCACAGGTTAAGCATCCCTTCCGCGAACAGAATGTGAAGGCGCAGCGGGGGATCGAATTCTGATGACCATGCGCGGTCTTCTGACACTGGTGCTCTTGGCCGGAAGCGCGGGTGCGCTCTGGGCTGCGACTGCGGCGACGACCCCGACCGCAAAGGCGCCCGCGGTGCCACAGCGCATCGTGTCGATCAATCTGTGCGCCGACCAGCTGGTGCTCGCGCTCGCCGATCGCGGCCAGATTGCCGGGCTAACCAAAAATGTCACCGACCGCGAAATGTCGGGCGAGGCGGCGACAGCGCAGGGTTTGCCCCTGCTGAGCAATTCGGCCGAGCAGATCCTGGCGATCGAACCCGATCTGATCGTCGGCATGCCGGCCAGCCGCAGCGCCGCGCTGGCCGCCTTGCCGCAGCCCGACTACCCGCTGCTCGACCTCGATACCGCGAACAGCCTGGACGAAATCTATACCTCGATCTGGCAGACGGCGGTGGCGGTCGGCCATCCGGCGCGCGGCGACGCGCTGATCGCACGGATGCAGCGCGAGCTCGTCGGGCTGCCCAAGCCGGGCAAGGGCCGTGTCGCGGCCTATTATCAGCGCCGCGGCTATATGACCGGGACCGGCACGCTGATCGACGAGCTGATGACCCGGGTCGGGCTGGTGAACTTGGCGGGCAAGCTCGGCAAACCGCCGCTATCGCAACTGAGCATTGAAGAGATGGCCGCTGCGCAGCCCGATTTTCTGATCGTCGAAAGCGCGACCGACACGATAACCGATCAGGGCAGCGAGATGCTGCATCACCCGGCCCTGAAAGACATCCCGCGGATCAGCGTGCCGCAGGCGTGGACGGTTTGCGGCAGCCCCGCCTACACGCGCGCGGCGCGCAGCCTGACGGCGCAAATCGCGAAGCTGGATGGCAACGGCGCATGAACCGCTTCGCCCTGCCCCGCTGGACGTTAATCGCCGCCCTTTCGGCGCTGACGCTCATCGCCGCGGCGGCGTCGCTGCTGTTCGGCGCGGTCGATCTGTCACTGGCGCGTCTGATCGCCGCCGCCACCGGCGACGGCGACAAGGTGGCGTCGATCATCCTGTTCGACCTGCGCCTGCCGCGCACCCTGCTCGCGCTGGCGGTCGGCGCGATGCTGGGGCTCGCGGGAGCGGCTTTGCAAGGCTATCTTCGCAATCCGTTGGCCGAACCCTCGGTGCTCGGCACGTCGAATGCCGCGGCGCTCGGCGGGGTTGCGGCGATCTATTTCGGGCTGGCCGAAATCCATCCGGTGATCCTGCCGCTGCTTGCGACGGGCGGCGCGCTGGTGTCGCTCGCGCTGCTTGTCGTGCTGGCGGGCAAGGCCGAAAGCCCGCTGACCTTGATCCTCGCCGGGATCGCGGTCGGGACGCTGGCGGTCGCGGGGACCAGCCTCGCGCTCAATCTGTCGCCCAATCCCTTTGCCGCGATGGAGATCATGACCTGGTTGCTCGGCAGCCTGGAGAACCGGTCGTTCGATCATGTCTGGATCGCGCTGCCGTGCATCGCGATCGGTACCGCGATGTTGCTGTGGAACGGCCGCGCGCTCGACGCGCTGACGCTGGGCGAGGATGCAGCGCAGGCGCTGGGCACCGACCTCAAGCGCACCCGCCTGCGGCTGCTGATCGGCACCGCGATCGGGGTCGGCGGTGCCGTTGCCGTTGCGGGCGCGATCGGCTTTGTCGGGCTGATCGTGCCGCATCTGATCCGCCCGCTGACCGACCGCAGCCCGTCGGCGATCCTGCTGCCGTCGGCGATCGGCGGCGCGGCGCTGCTGACGCTGGCGGACCTTGGCGTGCGGATCATTCCCTCCACCAACGAGCTGAAGCTAGGCGTCGTCACCGCCTTTCTGGGAGTGCCCGTGTTCTTGGTCCACCTGATGCGGGAGCGGCGGCTATGGTGAGCATCCTTCTCGACAAGGCCGGCGTCACGCTCGGCCGCCGCACCGTCCTCCGCGACATCAGCGCGGCGTTCGGCGCCGGCACGCTGACCGGGATCGTCGGCCCCAATGGCGCGGGCAAATCGACGCTGGCACGCGCGATGCTAGCGCTTATCCCCGCGACCGGACAGGTCATGGTCGACGGTGTCGATGCCGCAGCGATGCCGCGCGCCGACCTCGCCCGGCGGATTGCCTATGTGCCGCAAGGCCAGCTGCTCCATTGGCCGCTCACCGTCGAGAGGCTCGTCGGCCTTGGCCGCCTGCCGCATCTCGCCCCGATGTCGCGGATCAGCGCCGCCGACACCGCAGCGATCGAGCGCGCCATGGACCGCGCCGACGTGCTCGGCCTACGCGACCGGATCGCGACCGAATTGTCGGGCGGCGAGCGCGCCCGCGTCCTGTTCGCCCGCGCGCTAGCGGTCGAGGCGGCGGCGCTGATCGCCGACGAACCGCTCGCCAGCCTCGATCCGGGACACCAGATCGACGTCATGGACATGCTGCGCGCCGAGGCGGCGGGCGGCGCGCTGATCATCGCGGTGCTGCACGATCTGACGCTCGCGGCGCGATACTGCGACCGGCTGCTGCTCATCGACGACGGACGGATCGTCGCCGACGGCGCGCCCGCCGAGGTGTTGAGCGCCGAACGGCTGCGCGCCGTCTATGGCATCGAAGCCAAGGTCGAGACCGGCGGCGACTGGCCGACGATCACGACGTTCGGACGGTCAGCCCGGTGACGCATATTTCATCAACATCAACCCGCTGACGATCAGCAGCGCGGCGACAACCCGCATCGCGCTCGCCTGTTCGCCCAGCACCGCAATGCCGACGAGGAACGCGCCGACCGCGCCGATGCCGGTCCAGATCGTGTAGGCGGTGCCGAGCGGCAGCGACTTCATCGACAGCGCGAGCAGCGCAAAGCTGGCGAACGCCGCGACAAGCGTGACCAGCGACGGGCCGAGCCGGGTAAAACCGTCCGATTGCTTCATCGAAAACGCCCAGACGATTTCAAGGGCGCCAGCAATTGCGAGATAGATCCAGGCCATGACAGCCTCCTTTTCAAGGCTGCCGGGCCGTCCCGGACTTGAAAACCCGCGCGCGGCGCGGGGCGGACGTTGCCGCTTGATGATTTAGCGCCTGGCGGCGATCGTGGCAATCCACCGCCAAGCCGGTCGACCACTATATCACGCCGCTTAGCCCCCCAATGCCAGCCACAGCAGCAGCCGGGCACGCCGCGCCTCGCCAACCGCCGCCGCCGCGCGTTCGCCCGCCCCGTCGGCTTGCCGCCGCACCTCGAGCACGGTCGCCAGATCAGCCAGCCCGGCGCGAAAGCGGCTTGCCGTCAACGCGTCGCTGCGCGCGAGCAGCGCGGCTTCCTGCGTCGTGGCCGCGGCCCGCGCGTCGGAGGCGGCGATCAACCGGTACGCCGATTCGGCATCGCCCAGCGCATCGAACACCGCCGATCGATATTGTTGAAAGGCGAGCTTCTTGTCCGCCGCAGCGCCGTCGATCTCGGCGGCGATACGCCCGAAATCAAAAAGCGGACCAGCGATCGCGGCGGCGAGCGAACCGATGATGGAATCGCTATCGAACAACTGGCCGGGGCTGAAAGCCAAGAGGCCAAGGCTACCGGACAAGGTAAGCCGTGGAAATCGCCGCGCGGCGGTCGCGGCAAGATCGGCGTCGGTGGCGGCAAGCCGCGCCGCCGCGGCAACGACATCGGGTCGGCGAGCGAGCAGATCGGATGGCAGGGCGGCGGGCGCCGACGGCATTGCTTGGACAATTTCCGGCGTGGCCAGCTGGGCTTCAACCCACGCGGCATCGCGTGCGGTCAGGCTGACCAATTGCCCGATGATCGTCGCGCGTTCGTTACCCAGTGCCGCAAGGCGGCTCCGCGACGCGCTCGCCACGCTTTCCGCGCGCACCCGGTCGGCGCCGGGCGCCAGCCCCGCGGTCGCCCGGGCCGCAGCCAGTGTCACCAATCGGTCCGCCGCCGCCAGATCGCGTTCAAGCGATGCCGCGCGTGCTTCGAGACTGCGCCAATCGACCACCAGCGACGCAAGTTCGGCGACCAGGGCGATGCGGACCGCGTCGGCGTCGGCGGTGGCGGCGTCGAGCCGCAATGACGCGGCCCGCTGTTCGGACCGCAACCGACCGAACAGGTCGGGATCCCAGCGGGCGCTAAGCGACGCGCCATAGGCGGTCTGATCAGGGTCGATCGTTATCCCGGGGGGCAGGCTGGCGCCGATAATGCCAGGATTGCTGCGGCTCGTCTCGACCGAGCCCGACACGTCAAATTGGGGCGCGCGTTCGGCGCGGGCGCGGCGGGCGGCGGCGCGGGCGCGCTCGATCCGTGCCGCCGCCTCGCCCAGCGACGGCGCGTCGGCAATGGCGGCGGCCTGCAAAGCGGCGAAGGCCGGGTCCGCGCTCGGCAACAAGGCCGCAAGCGAACCCGCCTGCGCCGCATCTGGAACGTAGGAAAAGGTTGCGGGCAGCGCCGGCGGCGGGGTGTCCACTTGCGGCGCCGGGCCCGCGGCACATCCGGCCAACAGGGCCGTGGCCAAAAAAACGGCGCCCCCGCGCATCACCGCTTCGTCCCGGCGGCTGCCTTGGCAGGAATGAACGCATCGACTTGCTGCCCGGGGCGAAACAGGTCGGTCCCGCTCGGCAGAGCGTAAATGATCTGCATCACGCGCACATCGACGCGCTCGGCGGCGCTGTTGGTCAACGAGCGTTTGGGCACCACCAGCGGTTCGGCGCGGACAAAGGTCGCCGCGACCTGGCGGTCGGCGGCGCCGCGCGGCGAGACGATGGCGTTGCTTCCCAGAGCGACGTCGGCGACCTGATCTTCGTCGATGTCGATACGGACATGGAGCGGGCGCGTTTCACCCATCCGGATGTAGGGTTCGGCGCTGCCCCCCTGCGGCCCGCCCGCCTGAACATATTCGCCCGGCCGGATATTGACGGCCAGAATCTCACCCGCAATCGGTGCGCGCACCGCCAGCCGGGTCAGTTCGGTCCGCGCGCTGCCAGCGGCGGCTGCCGCGGCATTGAGGCGCGCGCGGGCAAGCGCAAGGCGGCTCACCGCCGCTGCCGCATCTCCCTCAGCGCGCACCACTTCAGTCCGGCTGACTGCCTCGGCATCGTCGACCTGGCGATAGAGTGCCAGCTGGCGCTGCGCGGTGACGCGCGCCGCCTCGGCTTCGCCGATTGCCGCACGCGCTTCGCCGATCGCTGCCTCGGCTTCGCGCAGCCGCGCGCGGACCGCACGGTCGTCGACCGTGAACAACAGATCGCCTTTTGCGACATAGACGCCGGGCTGGACGTTCAGCGCCATCACCAGCCCGGACAGTGCGGTGCCGACATCGACGATCTCGCTCGACGGTTCGACGACCCCGGCCCCGGCCACGCGGGCGCTGTTGGCCAGCGCGCCCGTCGCGCGCGGCGGCGTTTGCTGCGGCGGTTCAAGCTCGCGGTCGGGAAGTCCGGTCGCGATAAAGATCACCGCGATCACCAGCCCGAACAGGGCGAGCGCAGGCAGGATCTGGCGCGAGAGGTTGAGGTTGGCAAAGCGTCGGGTCATGGCGTCAATGGTCCTTCGGCATGTCGCGACCGTCATGGGTGATCCGGCCGTCCTCGAGCACGAGGATGCGGTCGGCGAGGTCGAAAATGCGGTTGTCGTGGGTGACGATGATCACCGATCGATCGTCGGCGAGTGCGACCTCGCGCAGCAAATCCATCACGCGGCGGCCCGACCGCGCGTCGAGCGCCGCGGTCGGCTCGTCACAGACGACCAGCCGTGGTCGGTGAACCAGCGCACGCGCGATGGCGACGCGCTGCTGCTGTCCACCCGACAACTGGATCGGCAGCTTGTCGGCCTGATCGGCGATGTTGAGCGCAGCGAGTAGTTCGATCGCGCGCTCGCGTGCTTCCAGACGGTCGATCCCCTGCGCGATCAGTGGCACCGCGGCGTTGGACGCGGCGTCGATCGCCGGGATCAGATTATATTGCTGGAAGATGAAACCGACGTTGCGCAGGCGAAAATCGACCAGGTCGCGGTCGCTGAGATTGTAGATGTCGGTGCCGAACAACCGCACCTCACCCTCGGTCGGCCACAGGATGCCGCACATGATCGAAATCAGCGTCGTTTTCCCCGACCCGGATTCGCCGACCAGATAGGTCAGCTCACCGGGGCGCACGTCGAGGTCGATGCCGTGCAGGACCCGGATCGTCTGCTGCCCGGCGGTAAAGTCGCGGGCGACGCCGCGCGTCGAAATCGCGGCAACCGCAGGGACGGCCTCGGTGTCCGTGGCGGCGCTCATCGGAACACCGCCGCAGGCTCGGTTTTCAGCACCCGGCGCAGCGCGATCCACCCGGTCAGCGCCAGGATCAACGTCACCGCCACCAGGCTGATCAAAGGCACCTGCCAAGGGATATAGAAACCCTTGAACGTCGGATTGCTCGAAAAGCCCCAGATGAACAGCACCGTCCCCAAAACGCCAAGGCCGTAGCCGATGAGGCCCACCATCGCCGCCTGCGCCGCGACCATGCGCCGGATCTTGGCATTATTGACGCCGATCGCCTTCAAGGCGCCGAACTGTTTGATGTTGTCGCGGATGAACAGGCTGAAGGTCAGCCCGACGATCGCCACGCCGACGACAAAACCAAGCAGCACGGTGATCCCGAAATTGAGCGGAATACCGGTGTTCTCGATGATGAAATCGACCCCGTCGCGGGCGAATTCATCGCGGGTGCGGGCGCGCAGGCCGGTATCCTTTGTGATTTGCGTCGCCAGCGTTTTGGCATCCACCCCCGGTGCGGCGCCGACCAGCACGAAGCTCAGCCGGTTGCGGGTGCCCGGAACAAAGTTCAGCGCGCGGCTGTAGCGGGTATAGAGCGTGACCTGGCTGGTGAAGCTGGGGATGGCGTCGGCAACCCCCATGATCACCGCGCGCTGATCGTTCAGTTCAAGCCGTTCGCCGACCGGGTCATAGCCGACCGGGAAAAAGCGCACCGTTCCGACATCGTCGATCACGACCGCGTCGGGACGCTCGAGCACATCGGCGGCGCCCAGCGCCATGCGGCGCGGCAGGCCGATCAGCGTGGCGTCGTCGACCCCGATGACCGACACGCCTTCGAGGTCACCTTCCTTAGTGCGCACCGAGGCTGCGGCGCGGAGATGCGGTACGGCCCATTCTACCCCCGCGACCGATCTGACCCGGTCGAGCGCGGTCGACGGCATCGGCAGATGGACGTCGGTCGTCCGGCTGACCGGGTCCATCACCCAGACGTCGGCCGACGGGACATTATAGACGCCACTGGCGCCGCGTTCGATCAGGTTGACAAAGATCGTCAGCTGCTGGGTGATCAACAGGGTGGAAAACGCGATGCCGAACAGCAGACCATAGAATTTGGTCGCATCGCCGGTCAGCATTCGTATGGCGATCCAGACCATCGGGGGGAGAGCCCTTTATTTGGCGAGCCTTGCAACCGCTCCTGTTTTCGAACATTATTGAACGGTGCCGTATAAATGAACGGAAGCGTATAGTTTGTCAATCGGCCCCAAAAAAAATCCTGGTCGGCCTGCCGATCTTGCCAAGCGCGAGGCGATTTTGGCGGCGGCCACGGACGCCTTTTTCGAACATGGTTATGGTGCCGCCGCGATTGAGCAGATTGCCGCGGCGGCAGGCGTGTCGAAAGTGACCATCTACAATCATTTTTCCGACAAGCAGGGTTTGTTCAGCGCCGCGATCGAGCGCCAATGCGAACGGATGCGCAGTCATTTTTCGATCGACGATGGCGCATCGACGTCGCTGCGCGATCGCTTGCTGCATATTGGCCACGCCATGGTGGCGTTCCTGTCGCGGCCCGAGATGGTGCATTTCGAACGCCGGATCGCGGCCGAAACCGAGCGCAATCCCGAAATCGGCCTTGCCTTTCTGAACGCCGGCCCCAGGCGAATGAAGGCACAGATGGCGACCTATCTGGCTGCCTTGGGCCAAACCGGTGCGCTCGCAATTCCCGATCCAGCGCTGGCCGCCGAACAGTTCGCCGCGATGTGCAAAGGGTTTGGCGACGTCGAGTTCCGCTTTGGCGCCCCGCCAAGCGACACTGCAAAGAGACGGCGAGTGGAAGCCGCAGTCGATGCGTTTTTGCGGATATATGGCCATGTTTCGTAGGTTCGGTTCTGGCCGTTAGCCGTGGGTCAGCCTTTGGCGCCAATATCCAGATGGCACCTGTGGGATCGGCGCATGGGGCCCGCGGCCGAATGCTTCCGCGCCGCCAGCCCCGCGACGACGCTTGTACCTATTTTCGCCCAATGCTAAAAGGCTTTGGCATCACGCGGGGGCGAGGGGCAAGTTCATGATTCAATCGGCGACGCGTGGCGATTCAATTCCGAAGCCAGTTGTCGGATCGGCAGCGCCCTGGTTCAAGGCGCATGTTCTGGACGTAAACCCCCAATATACTTTTCACACGGTTGCCGGGCGTGCCGTTGTGCTGTTTTTTATGGGATCGGCGACAAGTGACGCGGTCGTGGCGGCCCACAAGATATTGATTGCCGACGCCGATCGGTTCGATGACAGCCGCAGCTGTTTTTTCGGCGTTACCGTCGATCCCGACGATGCAGCCGCCGGACGGATAAAAACGCGCATCCCCGGGATCCGCTATATCATCGACGGCGACCGGGCGGTCAGCGATGCTTATGGGGCATCGAGCGCCGGTAGCAATCATTACGAACCCTATATCGTCGTCCTCGACCGCCAGTTGCGCGTTGCGGGGCGTTATCACCTGCCCGATGCCGACAAAGCCTTGGCGCTGATCGATCGCCTGGCCGGGGAGGCAAAGCCCGAAGATTGGGCGCCGGTGCTGTCAGTGCCGCGCGTCTTCGATCGCGCGACCTGTCAGCGCCTGATCGAGCTTTACGATGCCGAAGGCGGCCAGGATTCAGGCTTCATGCGCGAGGTCGATGGCAAGACGGTTTCGGTCATCGACCATGGCCACAAGCGCCGGTCCGATGTCACGATCAAGGACCAGGAAATCTGCCGCGGGCTGAGCGCGCGGGTCAATCATTGCCTGCGTCCGGTCATCCAGCGCGCCTTCAACTTCGATGCAACCCGCATGGAACGCTACATCGTCGCCTGTTACGATGCATCGGTAGCGGGCCATTTTCGCGCCCACCGCGACAATACGACGATGGGCACGGCGCACCGCCGCTTTGCGGTGACGATCAACCTCAACGACGATTTCGATGGCGGCGAACTGCGCTTCCCCGAATTCGGTGCGCGGACCTATCGTCCTGCACCGGGCGGCGCGATTGTCTTCGGCTGCGGATTGCTGCACGAAGCGACGCCGGTGACCCGCGGGCGGCGTTATGCGTTTCTGCCATTTTTATATGACGACGCGGCAGCGGCGCAGCGTCAAGCGAATAATCAATATCTCGGCGAAGGGGTCGGCGCATACCGGCAATAGCGGCTTGCGCGCGGTCAGAGTTCGATCGAAATTTTTACATTCTGCGCCTTGATCCCGGCCAGCGCCGCGATGCTCAGCTTCGCGGCATAGATCATGATGCTCAGCCGTTGCGGATTGGCGAGGCCGGCAGGAATCTCGCCATGTTGCCAGTCGGTCGACATCATCTCCTCGACATCCTCGTCGGGCACCGCCGCCTCCAGTCCGCCAACCAGTTCGAGCTGCGAGATGCCGAGCACATTGGCCAGGACCCGCAAGTTGCTGAGCCGCGGCTGCGTCTTGCCCGACTCCCACGCCCAGATCGTGGGCCGGCTGAGTCCCGTCCGTACCGCCAGTTCGGACCGGCTGATCCCGCATTGTTCACGAAACCGGCGCAGCCGCGTCGGCAACGGTTCGACCATTTCATATTCGATCGGGTGGGCCGAGGCGCTCATCGCTGCTGTATCCCGCGACACAGGAGCCGACCGATCAAGACCGCGGCGAAGTCGCCTCGCCTTGATATGACGTCGATTTCTCCGATGGCATTCGCGTCCATTGACGCCCCCCTCAAGTACCGCGCCACGATCGATACCGGGATGTCGTAAATCGCGGTTTTCCGCCATTCCCTGATGGGGACACGCGAAACGGCCGATGTCCCGCGATCGCACAACTGCCGCGGTCGCAGGCTTGCCGATCGGCGCTAAAAGGCGGTCCCTAGCGCGATCGAAAACATCTTGGCCCGGTCGCCTTCCTGTCGCACGACGGGTTTGGCCAGATTGAAGCGCAGCTTGCCGGGCCCCGCGTTGAACGCCAGCCCCAACCCCACGGCGACCCGCGGCTTCGCCGAATTGCCAATCAGCCGCTCGCCCGGCAACAGCTCGGCTTTCGAAGCGCCAAAAACTGATCCGGCGTCGACGAAGAGGCTGGGCGATACGCCGAATCTTTCCATCGCTCCCTCAAGCCGAAACGACACTTCGAGCCGTCCGACATAATAGGCGCGGCCGCCGATCGCCGTCGTCAGGCCAGCGGGCGCCGTCAAAGGCACCACCTTTGGCCCGATGCCGCGCAGGTCGAACCCGCGCATGCTGGTACCGCCGATATAGAAGCGATCGAAAAGCGGAATCTCGCGGCCGCCGATCGGCTTCATCAGTCCCCCTTCGATACCCAGCGAGACGTCGAAGTTGCCGCCCAGCCGATGATGAAAGGTGCCGCCGACGCGCGTCCGGGCATAGCGCGTCGTGCCGCCCGGCCCGGCTAAGTCCTGGGTCACACGCAGCTGGAACCCGCGCGTCGGATCGACGGTGCTGTTGCGGCGGTCGAGACTGAGCGAGACGCTGATCACCGAGCTGGTCGACTGGCCGAGCGCGTTGCAAAAGGGGCTGCCATGAAGCCCGACATCGCATTGCGCATTCTTTTGCCGGATCAGGAAATCCTCGTCGGAATAGCGATAATTGGCGGCAACGCGCAAACCGCGGCCGAGCGGCTTGCCGAGATACAGGTTCACCCCGCGCGCTGTCTGGCGAAAGACCGAGGACTTTTCCTGCTCGTCGAAACCGACCGCCGTGGAGCGTGAGTAGAAAAAGGTCGGGGCCAGCGACAGCTTGCTGCCCATGAAATTGGCGTCGGCGACACCGAATTCGGCCAGACGCTGGATCTTGGAATAGCGCACCGAAGCGGTAATGTCGCGGCCGGGCGCACCGATGTTGGTTCGCGCGATCTTGACCGTTCCGATCGGCCCTTCGAGCGACGAATAGCCGCCCGAAAACGCCAGGCCACCGCGCGGCAGGGTCTTGATTGCCAGCAGGTCGGTCTCGTTCGCCTGACCGTCGGCGCCATCGACGCCGGTAGCGATGTCCGACACGGTTTCCGCGTCGGCTTCGGCTTCCGTTCCGCGATCTGCTGCCGCGACGCCCAATTTCGACGCATCGGGCCGCGCCCCCATTGCGGCGCGGCGCGAGCCAGGATCGCCGAGCCAGGGCGCCGTCGAAACATCGGCTTCGAACGGCGGAAATCTGCTCATCGCCGTCCGCGCCTTCCGGCTCATCCGCGTCGCGCCGCCGACGGCGAAACATGGCGGACCCATGCGATTCTGCGCCGCCACGACGCAGGCAAGATGGACCATGTCGGCCGGCAGCGCCGGCGCGTCGAACATAGTGATCGGTGCCGAAGGCGGAAAACGGGCGGAGAATGAAGGTTCCAGTCGCGTCGGCACCGACTTCGCGGCGGGGCGCGAGGCGCGGCCGCGCTTCGTTGCCTTGGCGCCGGAAGGGCCGACACCGGGCTGTGCGGCGGATGAAGATCTTTTGCTGCGCGCCGTTTTTCCGGTGACTTCCTGGCAATCGCGACAGGCCCACTCCCCCCTTGCCGACCCATCGGCAGCGCGTGCAAGAACCGTCTGACGCTGCGCGCCGCCATGTTCAAGCCAAGGCTCAGCCGAGACGTCGGCAACAAACGCCGGAAATGGAAAGTCCACTGCCAGCGCATCCGGCGCCGCGGGCTTGGCCTTTGTGGGCAACGCCGCGCCGATCGTACCTGTCTTCGGCGTCGCGGCCATCGGCGGCGCCAACGGCGCGTCCCAGTCGATGACCGGCGGCGCACGCAGTTGCGCATCCTGTTCGGCGATCGGACGGGCAAGCGGCCATTCGGCTTTACCCGGTTCGGACATGATCGGCACCGCGGCAGACGGATCGCCAAATCCTGCGGTGCGCGCCATCGTCGCGGTGAGCGGTATCGCCCGATCGGGTGGCGGCCCCTCGCTGAGCACCAGCACCCGCGCCACGGCGGTGGACTGGCGAAGCACCGGATGCGGAGCCGACTGGAGGATTGCCGGTTCGCGCGCGTGCAGCGGCGTCGTCTCGCCGATACCGAACATGACCGCGACGCCCAGCACGGTGCCCTGCACCGCCTGGTGGACGCCCCGGAACAATATTCCGTATCCCGACACCCTCTTCCCCTTTCGTCCCGGCACCCGCCCGAGCTCAGCCCCGCAACAACCGCGGCGGATTATCCTTCGCGGAAAGATCGATTGAAACTGTCGATCATTGGCTGGAACAAATATTGGATCAATGAACTCGATCCTAGATCGATGTAAACTTCGGCAGGCATCCCCGACATCAGTTGAACGTCGGGGTATCTCTTTAATTGCTCGGCCGAAATCTCGACGATCACCTTGTAATAAATCTGCTGGGCATCCTTGTCGTAGATCGCATCGGGGCTGACCTCTTTCACCGTGCCAAGCAGGTTGGGAATCACGCGCGCCTTATAAGGCGTGAGCTTGATCTCGGCCTCCAGACCCGGATGGACCACGTCGATGTCGATCGGCCGCAGCCGCGCCGATACCACGATCTTCTCAGACGTCGGGACGATGTCGAGGATCGGTTGCCCGGCTCCGATGACGCCGCCCGGGGTGATCAACCGCAAATTGGCAACCCGGCCATCGACCGGGGCGATCACCTGTTGCCGGGCGCGAATGTCGCCGCTCACCTTCAGCTTTTCGCGAATCTCGGCAATCTGCAATTGCACCTGGCGCTGCTGTCCCGCCGCTTCGAGCACCATCTGCCCGCGCAGCGATACCATCTGGGCGCGCGTCTCGCCGATCGTGTCGCGCAACCGGTCGAGATTATTGGTCAGCTTGCCCCGCTCGCCATCCACCAGCGCCTTTTGCCGTTGCAACGCCAGCAACCGCGATTTGCGCTCTAGTCCTTCGTCGACGAGCATATCGACACCCATTTGTTCGTCTTCAAGCAGCTTCGCCTGATCGGTCAGCGCGACGATCTGCGCGCCCGAACTGCGGATATCGGCGTTCGATTGACCGATCCGTTGGTTCAGGATCTGGGCCTGTTCCGACAGGCCGCGCCGCCGCGAAGCGAATTCGGCATTCGACGCGGCGATGATTTCCTTCACCTCCGGATCGTTGCCCGCTGCAAGCAATTCCGCCGGGTAGCGCACCCCTGGCAGGCCGAGCCGCTCCGCGGTAAGCCGCGCGTCCTGAGCAAGCAGACCGTAAAAGGTTGACCGCATCGCGGCGTCAGCGGCGTCGCTCTGCGTCGCGTCGAACAGCACCAGCGGTTCGCCCGCGCGCACCTCCTGCCCTTCCTTGACCAGGAAACGGCGCACGATCCCGCCCTCCAGATGCTGGACCGTGCGGCGACCACCCCCGGCCGCTTCCAGAAACCCGCTGGCGATTGCGGCGCTGTTGAGCGGCGCCGCCCAGCTCCAGATCGCAAAGGCCAAAACGAACAGACCGATCGAGATCAGCGCGAGCCGGAACGACCGCCCTACTTTGGGGCCATCGAGCTCATCGTCAGGCGCAGGAAGCGCCAGCCGCACCGGCTCGCCGTCCTCGCCCAGGCGAAAGGGAATGTTCATGCTTCCATCCCCCCCTGTTTGAACATCGCGGGGTTCGGCTTGGTGCCGCCGCCCGGGGGAACGCCCTCACCCGTCGGGATCGCCCGCCGCTTGCCGGCCATTTCCTCAACCACCGTTCGCGCATCGCCGAATTTGGCCACCTGCCCGTCCATCATCAGCAATATCTTGTCCGCCAGCTCGAGCAGGTTGGCCCGGTGCGACACGATGATCGTCGTCATGTTCAACGCCTTCAGCTTCTTGATCGTCGCCAGCAGCGCGGCATCGCCGCGCGCGTCGAGGCTGGCGTTGGGTTCGTCGAGAACGACCAGCGGCGGCAGCCCGAACAGCGCCCGGGCCAGACCGATCCGCTGGCGCTGGCCGCCCGACAATTGATGCCCACCGTCGGTCAGCACACAGTCGTAGCCGCCGTTGAGGTGGAGGATCATTTCATGGCAGTCGGCCAGCTTGGCCGCCGCGATCACATCGGCGTCGCGCGCATCGGGACGGAAGCGCCCGATATTCTCGCGGATCGATCCGGGCAGCAGTTCGACGTCCTGCGGTAGATAACCGACGTTCGGTCCGAAATCGCTCCGCATCCAGTCGAAGGTGTCGGCGCCGTCGAGGCGCACATGTCCCGACAAGGGCTTCAGCACGCCGACGAGCAGCCGCGACAGCGTCGTTTTGCCCGACGCCGACGGCCCGACGATCGCCAGCGACGTCCCCGGCGTAATCGAAAAGCTGACATTCTTCAGGATCGCACCTTTCATGCCGGGCGCCGCATAGGTCAGATTCTCGACCGCCATCGCGCCCGTCGGTTTGGGCAACGCCATTTGCGACGGACGCGGGGTCGGCAGGTCGCAGAATCGCGACAGTTTCTGCAGGCTTTCGCGCGCCAGCACGAATTGTTTCCAATAACTCATCGCGGCCTCGATCGGCGCGAGCAACCGCGCGATCAGGATCGAACCCGCAATCATCGCGCCACCGGTCAGTTGCTGGTCGAGCACCAGCAGCGCGCCAACGCCCAGAACCGCGACCTGCACCAGATTGCGAACAAACTTCATCCAAGCCAGGATCTTGCTCGACTGGAACTGCGTCCCGTCGACCGCGTCGGTTTCGGCGATATAGCGGTCGCGCCAATGGGCGACGGTGTCCTTGCCCATGCCCATCGCATCGATCACTTCGCTATTGCGAACCAGCGACTCGGCATATTGCATGTTGCTGGTCGCCAATGCCTGAGAATCGCGGATCGACGTCCGGGTTATACGTTCATTGTACCAGGTCAGCCCGAACAGCATCGCCGCGCCGACCGCCGCGATCAGCCCGAATATCGGGTGCAGCAGAAATACGACCAGCAGATAGAGTGGCACCCACAGCATATCGACGACGCTGAACACCGTCGGGGTCGAGATGAAATTCTTGACCTGCGTCAATTCACGCAGCGCCTCGAGCTTGATGTTCGGCGCGATCAGCCGCTGTTCGAGCGAGCGCAGCAGCAGCGCCGGCCCCAATTGCTGCGCCATCCAGGTGCCGACCCGATTGGCCACCTGTTGCCGGATCCCATCCAGCATCGCCCCCAGCCCGATGACCAGCGCGATCGCCAGCGACAGGAAGAACAGCGTATCCTTGCTCTGACTGGTCAGGACGCGGTCAAAGACCTGCATCATGTAAAGCGACATGGCGAGCGCCGCCATGTTAGTGATCGCCGAAAACAGGATGAGCCGCGTCGCGATCGGTTTTTGCGGGATCAGCAGATTTTTGAGCAGATTGTCCGAATTGCCAGACGCCCGCCCAAGCGCGAGGGGGTTCCAGGCCATGCTTAACGCTCCCAATGGGCCGGACGATCCGCGGCGTGCAGCGGCAGCACGAGCCCCGAGATCAACCCGGCGAGCTCCATCTGGCGGTGGACGCCCAGCTTGGCGCGCACCCGCTTGAGATAGGTTCGCGCGGTCTCTTCCGACAGGCCGCATCCCTCCGCCGCGTTGCCCAGGCTGCTCGATTTCAGGAAGTGGCCAAGGAACCGCTGTTCGGACGGCAACAAGCCGAGCGCCTCGAGCAACGAGGTCGGCGCATCGACTTTGCCCGGCCCCATGATGATGACCATGGCGCAGCGCGTGGTGCTGTCGCCGGTGCGCGACTTGGCCGAAATGACATAGGCCAGCCGCCATTCGCCATCGCGGCAGTCGAGCCGGAAGACGTCCTCGACCGGCGCGTCGGGCGCCGCGGTGGCGGCGCGCCGGATGCTTTCGCGCAGCTGTTTGGCCTGCCCCGGATTGGCGGCGACGATCGTGCCGTCGGCGGCGCGGAGCAACCATTTGCGTTGTTCGACCAACCCCGATGCCGCACTGTTCAGGAACAGCGGCTGACCGTCCGCCGATAACAGCGCCATCGCCATCGACACCCGGTCGAACATCCCTTCGAGCATGGCCGATCGTTGCGATTGTTGGGCAAGCTGGGCGACCCCGGTCGCCGACTCGGCGAGCAACGGGGCGATCGATTGCAGCGATGCGGTATCGCGGTCATCGAACGGCGCGGCGCCGCCGTCGCGGAAAAACAGCGCGCGTATCGCCTTGCCTTCGCGCTTCATCTGGATGGCGATGCCGCTGTGGAGCGGACCATCGGCATCCAGGTCGGCCGGGCTTGGACCCGCGCCAAACAGCGCGCCCGAAAACTGAAAATGATGCACCGATTGTTCGCCGATCCGCGTCCAGACATCGTCCATCATCGCCAGCAGGCGCCGTGTCGCCGCCGCATCGCCGCGCACATGATCGAACCCGATCAGAAAAGCATGGCGCTGCGGCCCCGCGCCCGGCTGGGTCACGGTCAGAATCGCCGACGTAACATCGAATTGCGCCAGATAGTCGTGCCAGAGCCGACGGGTGTTCGCCGCGACATCGACGGTCGGCGACCGGTCCATCAGGACGTCATGGCAATCGACGTCCGACACCCCTTCGAACAGGTGCGTATCGTCACGGACCGCTTCTGCATAATGCATCGAAAAATCCATGGTCGCTGACATTAGGGCCCCCAAAAAACATCGTCCCCGAAGCGATGCCGAAGCTCGCGACGGGCGTTTCACGCGCGACCATGATGTCTGGCGCGATGCTCTGGTTACGGGCCAGAACGAGCGCGCCGACCGGGGTTGCCTGAAGCATTTTCTACCCGGCGTTGGCTGTCGATTGATGCGAATCTCTCGATAGCGTCGCCTGCCGTGACGGATGCTGGCGACAGGCTTTGTCTATTTCGATTCGGCGGATTGAGTCTATTATCCCCTCGGACATATCCGTTAGGGTAGTTTCCCGTTTCGCCCCGTCGCATTACTCTCAGAACATTATAAAAATGGGGGTCGGCACTCGAATCTGCGATGATTCAGGAGGGGTGACGTGCGGAAATCATGGACTTTTTGGGCGAGCGCCCTGAGCGCGCCTGCCGCTGCAGCGACGTTCGCGATCGCCGCGACTCCGGCGCTGGCGCAATCCGCGTCGCCCGCAGTCGCGCCATCGAGCACGATGGCCGCGCTGGCCCGCAACGTCGTCATAACGAGCCCCGACATTGCAGCGCAGCGGCAGCAGGTGAAAGTGGCCGAGGCCCGGCTGCAGGCCGCCGAAGCGGGCTATCTGCCCACGATCGAGGCGAATGGCACTGTCCAGCGGCGCGAGATCGATATCAAGAATGGCAGCAGCACCAACGACGCCCGCTACACCGCCGGTCAGGCCGGGATCGAGGCGCGGCTGCGCTTTTACGACGGCGACCGCACATATAATTCGGTCAGGATTGCCAAGGCCGAACTGGAGGCGACCACTGCGGGGCTCGACGCGATCACATCCGACACCTTGCTGGAATTGCTGACCAGCGCCGCCGATGTCCATCTGAATCGCAAGATCGTCGAATATTCGCAGGCGCAGACCGAGGCGATCGGCGAACAGCTGCGCGCGACGTCGCGCCGCCTGGAATTCGGCGAAGCCACGCGCACCGACGAGGAACTGGCACGCGCCAGGCTCGCGACCTCGCAGGCCGGGGTGCTTGCCGCGACCGAAGAGCTGGGCGTCAACGGGCATCGGTTCCGCAACGTCAGCGGTCAATCGGGCACCATGGTCCCGCCGCTGCCGCCGCTCGCAGCGGTTCCCACGTCGCTGGCGGCGGCGCAAAAAATTGCCCTCGACGCGGCCCCGCGGCTGCGCGCCGCGCGGCTCAATGCCCAGGCCGGCAAGTCGGGGGTTAAATTCGCCACCGGCGCCCTGCTGCCACAACTCGACGCGGTCAGCGGTTATGACTATTTGACCGGCGGCGCGACCAACACGTTCACGGGCAAATATCCCGACGACCGGTCCTCGCTCTATTACGGGCTGGAATTGCGTGTCCCGATTTTCCTGCCCCGTGAGCATGCCGAGGTGCGCCGCGCGCGCGCCGTGCGCGATCAGCGCCTTTCGCAAACCGACATCGCCCAGCGGACCGTGGCCGAAGAGGTCGCGAGCAGCTGGACACGCTGGCAATCGGCCAAGAGCACGATCACCGCGGCCGAAGCCGCGGTAGCGGCCACCCAGGAAGCGGCGGAAGGCATCAAGAAGGAAGCGGTCGGCGGCAACCGCACCCTGACCGACGTGCTGAATGCACAAAACGAACTGCTGTCGGCGCGGGTCACGCTGGAACGCGCGCACCGCAATGAATTTGTCGCCCGGGCCAGCCTGCTCGCCGCGACCGGACGGCTCGATGTCAAAGCGATTCTCGACGGTCGCTGCTGCGGCGCAGATGTGGTCGACCGGCCGGGCATGTCGGCGCTGGGCCGGCCGGCCGTGGCCAGCGCGGCCAAGGCTGCTGCCGATCCCGCGCCATCGCCGCGCCCGCAAATGTCTTCGCTGGGCAATTCGCCCGAACGCGGCGCCGCTGATGCCACCCCGCCGCCAGGCAGTTCGCCGCGCCCCGCGACGTCGGCGCTGGGACGCAAACTTAACTAGCAAGCAAGTTTTCTTTCCAGACTGTTCTGTTTCGGCCTCCGCCGAAACGGCGGAAATCCGCGCATCCGGCAAAAATCAGCTGCCCTGTTCAGCGATGATCTGCCCCAAAATGAACCACTTCACAAAATTGTCCGCCATGTCCCCAAGCAGGAATGTGCGGTCCCCCTGCCCCGCCATATCCCATTGTCATGGCCTCGAGTTTTCGGGGTCATTGGGGGGATGATCAAGCCGAGTCGGCGACCACGCATCCCTTGCGACCCATGAAAGAAGAGGATAGCGAAATGCCTACAGTAGGACCTTCTAGCGCACCGAATAATCCCAAGAACCCGACCTCGCGCGGTCAGGTTCTGGGGACCAATTCGGTCGATTTCATCGATCTGAATGCGATCACCTCGACCGCCAATCTGCCGTACAATGCGCGCGGCAATGGCGGCAATGACACCGTCTATGGCAACAACTTCGACAACGACCTGTATGGCGATGCTGGCGATGACAATGTCATCGGCCGCAGCGGCAATGATCGTATCGACGGCGGCACCGGCAACGACACGCTGATCGGCGACCAAGCGTCGTTCGTCGTCGTCGGACCCGGAAACGTCGTCTATACCGGCGATGACAATGGCGGGGCCGATGGCAACGACACATTGCTCGGCGGTGCCGGCAACGACACGGCCTGGGGTGGCGGCGGAAACGACTTCATCCGCGGCGACGCCGGCAACGACACGCTCAACGGTCAATCGGGCGATGACCGTATCGAAGGCAATGCTGGCGATGACTTCATCGATGGCGGCACCGGCAACGACAACCTCTACGGCGGCACCGAAACCGACGTGGTGCTCGGCGGCGCTGGCGACGACTACATCAATGGCGGCACCAACTCGAATGGCGTTGACCAATTGAACGGTGGTGACGGCAATGACGTGATCTTCGGCGACGGCGGCCCGAACCGCAACGCCGATGGCGACTATGCCTATAACCAGAGCGGGTACAACCCCGGGCTGGGTCATGCCGACAGCATTTTCGGTGGCACCGGTGACGACCAGGTCTTTGGCCAGGGCGGCAACGACTTCATCGACGGCTGGGAAGGCGACGATCTGCTCTGGGGTGATGACGGCGACGACCTCATCCTCGGCTGGAACGGCAGCGACCAACTCGACGGCGGCGAAGGCAATGACGCGCTGTACGGCGAAGACGGCGATGACGAACTCGACGGCGATGCCGGCAACGATTTGATCCGTGGCGGCAACGGCTTCGACTTCGTCCAGGGCGGTGCCGACGACGATGACATCGGCGGTGGTGCCGATGCCGACACGCTGAACGGCAACGACGGCAACGACCTTGTTCATGGTGACGACGGCGACGACGTCATTGCGGGTCAGGGTGGCGACGACGAGCTGTATGGCGACGACGGCGATGACGTTATCCGCGGCAACGGGGATCCCTTCTTCGATCCGCTCGATCCGTCGAACACTGATGCCGACTTCATCTCGGGTGGCAACGGCAACGATACGATCAACGGCGACGAAGGCGACGACGTTGTCGAAGGTAACGACGGTGACGATACGCTCGCAGGCGATGCTGGTGCCGACACCATTTCGGGTGGCGATGGCGACGACAACATCACCGGCAACGACGGCAATGACGTTGTTTCGGGCGGCAACGGCGACGACGTGATCCAGGGCCAGAATGGCGCGGACAACCTGTCGGGCAACAACGGCGACGACCTGATCTATGGCGGCGCCGGAAACGATACCGTCAACGGCAACGCGGGCGACGACCAGCTTGCTGGCGATGCCGGCAACGACAATATGTCGGGCGGCGCTGGCGACGACATCATGTATGGTGACACGCTGTACGAAAACCTGGGTAACCCGGGCGGCGGCAACGACACCATGTCGGGTGGCGATGGCAACGACTATATGTCGGGTGGCTTCGGCACCGACGTGATGAACGGCGATGACGGCGACGACACCATCCGGGGCGACACCGGCAATGACACCATCAACGGTGGCCTTGGCGATGACAATCTGGAAGGTGAATCGGGCAACGACACCATCACCGGTGGCGAAGGCGACGATCATATGTCGGGTGGCGCGGGCAAGGATCTGTTCCGCTTCGACTCGACCGATGCATCGCCGGGCTTCGGCTTCGACGTGATCGGTGCGCCGTTCAGCCTGGGATCGGGCCGCGACTTCAACCTCGCGAACCGTGATACCCTGGTGTTCGACGTCGATGCTGGCTTTGATCCGGCAGCCGACATGGGCGTCATAACCGGCGACTTCGACGGCCAAGGTGACGCACTCGACGTCTTCGTCTTCACCAGCGCTGGTGCGGTGCTGCTCGAAGACTTCTGGGAAGGCGCTTCGGCTCCGATCGCAGCGCTCGCGGCAGCCGGAGCGTATGACTCGGTTGCCGCGATCAATGCGTACAGCCAAGGCAACGCGACCTACGACATGATCACGTTCGTCTGAGGACAAGGCTTCGTACGGGGAGCCACTCCTCGACGGACCTCTGCATACTTGGAGGGCAGGCCGCGGCCTGCCCTCCTTTTTGTATCCGGGCGCGCCAGTTTTTTATCGACGTCCCAATGCAATAGCGTCGCGCCAAGCGCCAAATTTGGCGATGTCCCCATCTGGGAATGGCGGTAAATCGGGCTTTCCGCCAATTTTGACACAAGGATGACAAGGCAAGAATCATCCGGACGATGCCTGCTTTAGCCGAGCAGGTCTGCAGAGATTGGGTGTAAAAAGTAAGAGTTCTGCCGACGACCCGGTGGCAATTTCGCCCTCCGACACTTGGCAGATCTTCGAGTTCGGTCAGCTCCCGCTGGCTAGCCGTGTCCGCCGCCGCGCCCCCTGGCGGCGGCCGGCGTCGAAGTTTCCCCCACCGCCACTTTCGCGCCGCGACCATGATGTCCGCAACAAGAGCCCGACCATGATGCACGCGTTCCTCCTGTCCTTTTCGCTGGCGATCGCCGCCTTGCAAGCGCCGCCGCCAACCGGCACGCCCGCATTGGGCTTGCCAGTCGACTGCATCGTCGGCCAGTCCTGTCTGATCCAGAAGCTGGTCGACCATGACCCGGGACCGGGGCGCCGGGACTATCGCTGCGGGCTGCTGACGACGAACGGGCACGACGGAACCGACGTCCGTCTGCGTACGATGGCGGACATGCGGACCGGTTTTGCCGTCATTGCCGCGGCGGAAGGCACGGTGCTGCGCACCCGCGACGGCGAGCCTGACATCAGTGTCGATGCCCGTACCGGGCTGGACGGCAAGGACGCCGGCAATGCCGTGGTGATCGACCATGGCGACGGCTGGCAAACGCAGTACAGCCACCTGCGCCAAGGCAGCATCGGCGTCCGTCCGGGGCAACGCGTCGCGGTCGGCGAGCGCATCGGGCTGATCGGTCTGTCGGGCAACAGCGAGTTTCCCCATCTGCATTTCACCGTCCGCTTTCGGGGCGAGGCCATCGATCCTTTTGTCGGCACCGGCGCGCCACCCCCCTGCAACATCGCGGCCCGCAGCGCCGGGTTATGGACGCCGGCTGCGGCGCGATCTCTCGATTATAAGCCCGCCGCCGTGATCACCGGCGGGCTCGCCTCCAGCGTGCCGCCCAAAGCCGTCAGCGAGCGCGACCTGCCGCCCGCGCTGAACGGACGGCAAGCACCAATGATCCTGTGGGTCGATGTCATCGGCGCCCGCGCCGGGGATCTTCAGCTCTTCTCGATCGTCGGTCCTGGCGGACAGATGGTTCACAACCAGCAATCGGCTGTTGAAGGCGGCGGCCTCAGCTGGTTCGCCTATAGCGGCAAACGCGCGCCGGCGACGGGTTGGGCCGGCGGACGCTACATCGGGCGATATGCGCTGAAACGCGGAGACGTGGTGATCGCACAAATCGAAATATCCGGGTTGATAAAATAGGTTTTCAATTTTATCGCTCAGCCAAATTCCCATTTAACGCAATTTACCCAATATAAGAAAAAACATTCAATGAACTTGATATAAATCATATTTACGTACAATGTCTTATTGTGCATTATCTTTCTTATGATACTCACAATGCGACACTTTTTCTGGATAATTTTCCGATCAATAGCAATATTAAGATAAAATTAACTCATAAGATATTTTTATTATACAAAAGTATAGGTGGCTATACCGAAAATTGCCATTGCAGAATCACCCTTCGAGGTTTGTATTCGCCCGGTCAGTGACAAGGCACGGGCATCGGTCGCCAAAGAGAACCCAGCACGATCACAAGAACTTGCATTGCAACTTCGCGCAACATCCGGCGCGAAAACGCAGTGCCGTTCGCCCGTTGCCGCAGCGGCCCCCGTACAGGTCGCTGCCGAAGTATCAGGCGGACATCGAGGTGCAGGGGGCATTAGGCGATGGAATTGAAGCGGAATGAACAGGTCGGCGAAATCGCCGCCATCGCAAGGGCCGTTCCGCCCGGCGCCACCCCCATCCTGCCCGTCGACGGGGTTATCCAGCTGCCGCCCGGCACGCGCCTCGACGCGATCAAGCTGTCGGGCAACGACCTGGTCGTTACCCTGCCCGATGGTCAGGTGCTGGTTATCGTCGATGGCGCGCTGCGCATCCCGCAAATCAAGGTCGGCCCGATCAACATTCCGGCGCCCACGGTCGCCGCGCTGATCGCGGGTCAGGAGCCCGAACCCGCCGCCGGCCGTCCGCAAAGTTCGGGTGGCAATTTCGCCCAGACGCCGGGGGACATCGGCGATCCCTTTGCCCTCGGCAACCTGCTGCCGCCGACCGAATTCGGCTTTCCCAAAATCCTCGACATCGAAGTCATTCCCAACGCGCCTGACGACAAGCCCCGAATCCTGATCACCACGCCCGACCAGACGGTCGGCGTCACGGCCGCGACGGCAGTCGTGTCGGAAGCGGCGCTGGCCGCGCGCGGCGTCGAACCCGCCGGGACCGACCCAGCCTCGCCACGCGAATCGACGAGCGGCACGATCCAGATCGCCGCGCTCGACCAGCCGGTTGTCGTGGCCGTCAACGGGACTGCGGTTACGACTGTCGGCCAGGTCATCGCAACGCCGCTGGGCCAGATCACGATCACCAGCATCACCCCCGGCCTGATCGGCTACAGCTACACGCTGACCGATAACAGCACCAATCCCAACGCCACCGACACCGTGACGATCACCGTCACCGACAAGGACGGCGACGTCGGCACCGCAACCCTGACGCTGACGATCGAGGACGACGCCCCGATCGCGCGCGCCGACATCGACGACACCGCGCCCGGCAGCACGGCGCCGCAAAGCGGCAATGTCATCACCGGGGTAGGCACGGCCACCGGCGCGGCGGGCGCCGATACACCTGGCGCCGATGGCGCGCTCATCACCGGCGTGCGCGCCGCATCGGCCACCGTTTTCAGCCCGACCGCCACGGCGGTGCAGGGACAATATGGCCGCCTGGTGATCGCCCCCGACGGCACCTATGCCTATATCCGTTCGGCCGGGACTCCCGGCGGGGTCAACGACGTCTTCACCTATCAGCTGACCGACGGCGACGGCGACGTATCGACCGCCACGCTGACGATCCGGATCGGCGATAGCACCCCCAGTCTGACCCTGCCCGGCGCGGGTGACGATGGCACCTTCGTCGATGAAGCCGGCCTGCCCGAACGGGACGGCGAAAGCCCGGGCTCCCGTGAGGGCGACGGTTCCGACTTCACTACCGGCGTCATCCAATTTGCGGCGGGGGATGGACCTGCCGCGATCACGATCAACGGCGTGACGGTGACCGAAGAGGGTCAAGAGATCGCGCTGGCGACCGGCATCTTCTACATCATCGCGATCAACCCGGATTCGATCGAGTATTTCTTTCAGCTGACCGACAACACGATAGGCGACGATACGTCGCAACTGATCACCGTCGGCATCACCGACCTGGATGGCGATACCGTATCGGCCAGTTTCGAGATCGATATCATCGACGATGTCCCCGAGGCCGTTGCCGATTTCGACAGCATTCCCGCCGGCACCTTTGGTCCCGCCACCGGCAATGTCATCACCGATGCCGAAAATGACGGCGGACGGGACACCCCCGGCGCCGATGGCGCCAGCGTATCGTCGGTGGCGGGCACCGGCGCCGCCGTCGCGGCGGGAACCCCCGTTGCGGGCCTCTATGGCGTCCTGACGCTGAACGGCAATGGCAGCTACAGCTACGTCCGCAATCCCGGCACCCCGGGCGGCGTGTTCGACACCTTCACCTACCGGCTGACCGACGGCGACGGCGATACCGCGACCGCCACGCTGCGGATCGCGATCGGCGACGGCGGGGTCACAATCCAGCTGCCGGACGGCGACGACGATGGCCAGCTGGTGTCGGAGGCTGGTCTGCCGACCGGATCGGCGCCCGACAGCGGTGCAGCCACCACGAATGGATCGTTCACCTTTGCCGCGACCGACGGTGTGGGAACGGTCCGCATAAACGGCGAAACGGTGACGGCAGTCGGCCAGACGATTACGGGCGAGTTTGGCACACTGACCATCACCAGCATCACGGCGACGTCGATCGGCTACAGCTACACATTGACCGACGCGACCAGCGGTGACGATGTGGTTGAAACCTTCGGCGTCGTCGTGACCGATCTGGACGGCGATAGCGCCAGCGGCACATTGAGCATCGTGGTCGAGGACGATGTCCCGACCGCCATCGACGATCTCGACCTGCTGCAATCGGGCAGCGCGACGACCGCAGACGGCAACGTCCTGACCGGGGCCGGCGGCACGGATGCCAACAGCACCGACGGCGAGGCCGATGTCCAAGGCGCCGACGGGGCCAGCGTCACCGCCGTCGCATTCGGCGGCGAGAGCGGCGGCATCAACGGGCTCACCTTTGGCGCCTATGGGACGTTGCAAATCGCGGCGAACGGCAGCTACGTCTACACGCTCGATCCCGAAAACCCCGACGTGGCGGGGCTCGACGGTGACGACGAGCTGACCGAGACGTTCGAATATGTCATCACCGACGGCGACGGCGACGAAGCGACGGCGACCCTGACCGTCGTGATCCGCGGCCGCGACGACATCGTCACGATCAACGGGCTGAACCCCGAAGGCGCCGAGGCAACGGTTTCGGAAGTCAATCTGGCCGATGGCTCCGCGCCTGACAGCGACGCGCTGACCCAAACCGGCAGTTTTACCTTCAGCGCCGCCGATGGCGTTGCCGCGCTCACGCTGGCGGGGGAAACGATCGTCGCCGGGCTGGTGATCACCACCGATCTCGGCATCCTGACGATCACCGATTTCGAGCCAATTTTCGATGCAGGCGGCGACATCATCGGCGGTACGATCAGCTATAGCTACGAACTCACCGACAACAGCCTGCTCCACAGCGGCCCGACCGACGCCGCGCTGACCGAGAGCTTTGCGATCGAGATCACCGACAGCGACGGCACGGTCGCGGCGGCCACGCTCGACGTGCTGATCCAGGACGACAATCCGGCGGCGAGCGCCGACGACGGCGACGTCGGCGAAGGTCAGACGCTCGAAGTCGATGCCGCAAGCGGGTTGCTTGCCAATGATATCCCCGGCGCAGACGGCGCCGAAATTCTGGGCGTGCGCGCCGCGGGCGGAAATCCGTCAGCGCCGGCGATCGGCGGCGTGGGCGCCGTGATCGTCGGCCTTTACGGTCAGCTCACGGTCGCCGCCGATGGCAGCTATATCTACGTCGCCAACGCGAACATCGTCCCGCCCGACGGCGCCGGAGACATCTTTGTCTATACGCTGGCGGACGGTGACGGCGATCGGTCGACGACGACGCTGACCATTCGCCTGAGCGATGCCGGATTGTCCGCCGAGCCGGTTCAGTTGGCGGTCAACGAGGCCGCGCTGGCGACCGGCGGCAACCCCGACAGCGACGCGGAAACGGTCTCCGGCGACCTCAACGACAATATCGCGGGCGGTACCGGTCCGTTCGAGTTTAACCTCACGGGCAATGGTATCGGCACCCACGGCATCCTCACGCTCAATCCCGATGGCACCTTTTCCTACACGCTGACCAGCACCGTCGACGGCGTGACCGCGAACAATGGCACCAACCTTGTCCCCGCGGTCGAAACCTTCACCTACAATGTCACCGACGCTTTCGGGAACGTGACCCAGAATGTGATCGTCATCGACGTGATCGACGATGTTCCGGTTGCGCGCTCTGCCCCCTCGATCACCGTCGCCGAAGACGCCGCCGCGATTTCGGGCAATCTGCTGACCAACGACACGTTGGGTGCCGATGGCGCCACGGTGACCTCCGTAACGATCGGCAGCGCGGTCGTGGCGGTCGCCGCCACTGGCACCACCACTTTCAGCAACGCCAATGGCACCTATACCTTCCAGGCGAATGGCGCCTGGACGTTCGATCCGGTGCCGCAGGTCAGCGTATTTCCGATCCACGCCGATTTCATTTACACGATCACCGACGGCGACGGCGACCAGTCTTCGGCAGTACAGCAGATCCGCCTGGCCGATGGCACCTTGCCGACCGCCAGCGGGCCGATCCAGTTGACCGTTGACGATCAAAATCTGGAAAGCGGTTCGACCCCGTCGCCGGTGCAGCCGGTGTCCAGCAGCGGCAATATCGTCTTCACCCCCGGCTCCGATGCGATCGCGTCGATCGGCTTTGGCGACATTTCGACGCTTGACGGCGGGCTCAGCTGGACGCTTGAATCGGACAATCAGATCATCGGCTGGGACGCCGACGAAAACCCGGTTGTCGTGATCGACCTCAGCCTGTCGGGCAATGTCGCGACCGTCGTTGTCACGCTGCAATATAACTATGGCTTGCACCCCGACACGACCATCGACGATCTGGTCGATCTGGGATCGATCGAGGTCGTCGCCACCGACGCCGACGGCGATCAGGTTGCGGGAACAGTCCATATTTCGGTGTCGGACGACGTTCCGTCGATCACCGCTCTGTCGCCGACCGCTGGCCTGTTGACGGTCGACGAGACCAATCTGGCGCTCAACGCGACCGCCAATTTTGCCAGCCTGTTCCACATCGTCACTGGTGCCGATCAGGATGGCAGCAGCGTCAGCTATACGTTCGAGGTTACGACGGCGACCGGACTGGTCGATGTTGCCACCGGGTCGAAGATCATCCTGCAAGCGACCGGCAATGTCGTCGAGGGCCGGTTGCAGGATTCACCGTCGACCGTCGCCTTCCGCCTCACCGTCGCTGCCGATGGCCAGGCGACGCTCGATCAGATCCGCGCCGTCCGCCACCCCGACGCGACCAATCCCGATGACCCGGTAACGCTGTCGCCGACCATCATCCGGTTGATCGCCACGGTGACCGACGGTGATGGCGATCAGGCGTCGGCGCTGGTCGCCGTCGGCAATACGCTGGTGTTCAAGGACGACGGCCCGTCGATCGACGCGACCAATGTCGATACCAACGCGATCACCCTCACCACCCAGGATGCCGACACGCGCGGCAGCGCGTTCGACGTCGCGACCGCCAATTTCTCGGCGGCTTTCTCGACGGCTCTGGTCAATTTCGGCGCCGATGGCCCAGCGGGTGCGGGCGCGGTGACCTGGACTTATTCCCTTGCGTTGGGCTCGGCGGCCGCGACCTCCGCCTTGACCAGCAACGGCGTGCCGGTCACGCTGGCCCTTGTCTCCGGCGAGATCGTCGGCAGCGCGGCCGGCACGCCCATCTTTTCCATCGCGGTGAACGCCGCGACCGGCGTGGTCACGCTGACCCAATTTGCCGAGATCGACCATCCGTTGCCAGGCTCGTCCAGCAACTATGCAGCGCAGCTGGTCGAACTCGCGGCCAATCTGGTCGAACTGCGCGGTACCGCGACGATCGTCGATCGCGACGGCGACAGCATTTCGGACACCGTCGCGGTCGATCTGGGCGGTAACATCCGCTTTGCCGACGACGGCCCGTCGATCACCGCGGGCGGCGCCGGGTCGACGCTGACGGTCGACGAAAGCGACTTTGCCACCAACGCGACGGTCAATCTGTCGGGCCTGTTCACCGCAACGACCGACTTCGGCGCCGACGGGCCCGGCACGGTCGCTTATGAACTGGGCGTCACCGCCGGGGCGAGCGGGTTGATCGACTCGCTGACCGGCGAAGCCGTGATCCTGTCGATCGAGGGTGGCGTGATCTTTGGCCGCACATCGACGCACGAGGTGTTCCGCATCTCGGTGGCGCCGGGCGGCCTCGTCACCTTCGACCAGTCGCGCGCCATCCTGCACACCCCCGACAGCGGCCCCGATCAGACAAAATTCCTGTCGGGCAGCAATCTGATCACGTTGACCGCAATCGCGACCGACGGCGACGGCGACACCGCGCGCACGACCGCCGACATCACCGGGCAGTTCGCGATCCGCGACGACGCGCCGCAAGCGGTGCATGACGAAGACAATGTATCGCGCGACGGCGAGATCTTTGCCGACGGCAATGTGCTGACCGGGATCGGCGGCACCGACATCAACGGCATGGACGGATCGCCCGACAGCGCGGGTGCGGACGGCGGTCTGATCGTGATCGGTGTCGCGTTCGGCGCGACGATAGGAACAATCGGCGCCGCGCTCGCAGGCGACTATGGTTCGATCCTGATCGCAGCCGACGGCAGCTATCGCTACGATCTGGACCCCAACGATCCCGCGGTCATCGCGCTCAATTCCAACACAACCCTCACCGAAACCTTCCAATATACGGTGCGCGACGCCGACGGCGATACGTCGATCGCAACGATCACCATCTCGATCACCGGCGCCAATGATTTCCCGATCGCCCGCGCCGATACCAATTGGGTGCTCGACGGCGTCAGCGGATCGGACCCCAGCGCCAGCGGGAATGTGCTACAGGACATCGCGCATCCCGGCGCGCCCTTCGGTACCTTTGCCGATGTCGCCGACAACGATCCCGACCTGGAGGCGATCACGGTCACCTCTGCGGGCACTTATATCGGCCTTTATGGCACCCTCGTGATCAACGCCAACGGCAGCTACACCTACACGCTCGACGAGGACAAACCCGTCGTCAATGCGCTGGACAGCGGCCAGACGCTGACCGAAAGTTTTGCCTATACGATCAGCGACGGATCGCTGTCGGTCGGCTCGACCCTGACGATCACCGTGTTCGGTACCAACGACGCACCGACGATCGGCACCTCTATCGCCCGCGTCTCCGAGGAAGGCCTGCCCAACGGACTGCCCGATACCGCGCCGAACGCGACGCTCGACACCACGAACAGCACGACGTTCAGCGGAACGCTGGCGATCGGCGACGCCGATGCCGGCGAGACGCTGACCGCGACGCTCGGCAATCCTGGCGCGGTGCTGACCGCAGGCGGTATCCCGGTCACCTGGGCCGGGATCGGCACGGGTGTTTTGATCGGTTCGGTCGGCGGATCGGAAGTCATCCGCGTGACGCTCGCGTCCAATGGCGCCTACACCGTTACCCTGTCGCGCGCGGTCGATCACCCGACTGTCGCGCTGGAAGACATCAAGGATTTTTTCGTCCCGGTGTCGGTGTCCGACGGCACTACGACGACGACGAACGCATCGGCGATCCGCGTGATCATCGAAGACGACGCCCCGACCGCCGACGGCGAAACCGGGTCGTCGTCGCAGCCGATGCAGGATGTGAACACGCTCTTCATCCTCGATTTCAGCGACAGCATCGACAATAGCGAACTCAACACGATGCTCGAGGCGGTGCAGGGTGCACTGACACAACTCGACAGTGCTGCGTCGGGCGCGCTGACGATCAAATTCGTGATCTTCTCGTCGGGATCCTTCGCATCGCAGTCCTTCACGACCGCCGCCGCGGCCAACGCATATCTCGACTCGCTCAATCCGCTGGCAGGCGGCACGCGGCCGTCGGCGGACGACATCGGGTTCAACACCAATTACACCGGCGCGATCCAGACCGCGCTGGCCAATTTCACCGCCATTCCCGGTGCAAGCAATCAGGTGTTTTTCCTGAGCGACGGCAACCCGAACCAGCAAACGCAGTTCGGTGGTGTCCCGCCAACGGTGATAAACTCGCTGCTGCCCGCAACGGCCACGGCCTGGAACAATTTTGTCGACAACAATAATGTCAACGTCACCGCAATCGGCATCGACAACAATCCGTTGCAACCGCTCAACATCCAGCGGCTGCGCGACG
>VFQO010000190.1_pt1 | contig 77562 bp, 67 predicted proteins | sample 3512331 | NCBI WGS metagenome assembly VFQO01 (sample SAMN10412371, study PRJNA504923) | tailings metagenome | isolation source: Replicate 3 from Balatoc abandoned mine | place: Philippines: Itogon, Benguet | collected 2017-08-28 | reverse complement strand
TGCGCTCGAACTGGCCCATGTTCTCGGTGTTGATGCGGAAGTAGGCCTGCAGCGGAATCTCCACGTGCACGCCCGGCGGCACGTAGACGAACGATCCGCCCGACCAGACGGCCGTGTTGAGGGCGGCGAACTTGTTGTCGCCGGCGGGGATGACCGTGCCGAAGTACTCCTCGAAGAACTCGGGGTGCTCCTTCAGGGCCGTGTCGGTGTCCATGAAGATGACGCCCTGAGCCTCGAGATCCTCGCGGATCTGGTGGTAGACGACCTCCGACTCGTACTGCGCGGCGACGCCCGCGACGAGGCGCTGGCGCTCAGCCTCGGGGATACCGAGCTTCTCGTACGTGGCCTTGATGTCCTCCGGCAGCTCCTCCCACGAGGTTGCCTGCTTCTCGGTCGAGCGCACGAAGTACTTGATGTTGTCGAAGTCGATGCCCGACAGGTCGGCGCCCCACAGCGGCATAGGCTTCTTGCCGAAGAGCTCGTAGCCGCGCAGGCGACGCTGGAGCATCCATTCGGGCTCGTTCTTGAGGTTCGAGATGTCGGTGACGACCTCGGCGGAGATGCCGCGACGAGCGGTGGCGCCTGCGGTGTCGGAGTCGGCCCAGCCGAACTCGTACTGCCCCAGGCCCTCCAGCTCGGGTCGGTCGATGAGCACGTCGGACATGCTGTTCCTCTCTCTTGCCGAACCCAACCGGTCGGAGCGTCGATCGATTCCCTCCAGCCGCCAGCGCGAACGGTCACGACCGCGATCGGGGCTGATGCTCAAGGAGCCAGACGTAGACTGGCAGCGGGCGGAACGACCGGCGAACTGCGCCGCATCGACACCCGCGATCGACACTGATGGTGAGCGGTGAGAGTCTACCGCGCCGCCGCTGAATACGAGAGGTGCACGCCGTGAATCGCCTGGGCCAGAGGATCGTCGGAGCCGGCCGCAGGGTCGTCGCGTGGCTGCCGTCGACGGTCGACCGTCGCGTGCGGTTCATCGCCTGGGCCTCGATCGTGAGCCAGACCCTCATCGTCGGCACCGGCGGGGCCGTGCGCCTCACCGGCTCGGGCCTCGGCTGCCCGACCTGGCCCCGGTGCACGCCCGAGTCGTTCGTCGCGACGCCCGAGATGGGCATCCACGGCATCGTCGAGTTCGGCAACCGCCTGCTGACCTTCGTGCTCGTCATCATCGCGATCGTCGCCTTCGCCTTCGTGGTGCGGATGCGTCGCGAGCGCCCCGAGCTGCTGCGCCTGTCGATCGCGCTGGGCCTGGGCATCCCCGCGCAGGCGATCATCGGCGGCATCACCGTGCTCACCGAGCTGAACCCGTGGATCGTCGGCCTGCACTTCGTCGTCTCGGCCGTGCTCGTCGCGCTTGCGACCGTGTTCGTCGCGCGCGTCTACCGCGGCCAGGCGGGCGCGCTGCTGCCGCTGCCCGGCTTCGTGCGGCCTCTCGCGCTCGTCACCGCCGTCGCCGTCTGGATCACCGTGCTCGTCGGCATCGTCGTCACCGGCTCGGGCCCGCACGCCGGCGACGGCGGCGCCGCGCGCAACGGACTCGACTCGGAGCTGTGGCAGCACATCCACTCGTGGCCCGCGTACGCCTCCTTCGCGGGCGCCGTCGCCCTCGCCGCGATCGGGCTGCGCCTGGGGTCGCGGATGCTCCGCCGCGCCTCGCTCGGTCTCCTCGCGGTCGTCGTCGTGCAGATCGCGGTCGGCCTCGCCCAGGCCCGGCTCGGTCTCCCGGTGATCCTGGTCGGCGTGCACATGGTGCTCGCCTGCGTGCTCGTCGCGGTCATGACGGCCGTGCTGCTCGCGCTGCGGGCACCGCGCGCCGCGGTCGCGGGAGACGACGCGATCGTCGTGCGCGACGCCGTCAGCGCCTGACGGGCATCCCGCCTGGTCTGGCGTCGCCGGCGGCGCAGCCGATCAGAGCGGCAGCAGCGGGTCGATGCCGACCGCGACGAACAGCAGCGTCAGGTAGCTGATGCTGGCGTGGAACACGCGCATCGGCGCGGCCTCCTCGTCGCGCAGCAGTCGGCCGTAGAGTCGGTGGCTCTCGACGATGAACCATGCCCCCGAGCCGAGCGCGGCGAGGGTGTAGACCAGGCCCATGCCCGCGACGGGGATGAGGATGAGCGACATCGCGACCGTCGCCCACGCATAGAGGATGATCTGCAGGCCGACGACCTCTCCCCCGCGCACGACGGCGAGCATCGGCACGTGCGCCGAGGCGTAGTCGTCGCGGTAGCGCATCGACAGCGGCCAGTAGTGCGGCGGGGTCCAGAGGAAGACCACGAGGAAGAGGATGACCGGGGCCCAGTCGAGCGAGCCGGTCACGGCGCTCCAGCCGATGAGCACCGGGAAGCAGCCGGCGATGCCGCCCCAGATGATGTTCTGCTCGGTGCGGCGCTTGAGCACCATCGTGTAGAGGATGACGTAGAACAGGATCGCGGCGAGCGAGAGCGAGGCGGCGAGCCAGTTCGCGAACACGCCCAGCCAGAGGATCGAGACGGCGCCGGAGCCGTAGGCGAATGCGAGCGCCTGGCGATCGGTCAGGTCGCCCGTGACGAGCGGGCGGTTGCGCGTGCGGTTCATGAGCCGGTCGATGTCGCGATCGAGGTACATGTTGAACGCGTTCGCGCTGCCGGCCGAGAGCGTGCCGCCAATGAGGGTCGCGATCACGAGCCACGGGTCGGGCAGGCCGCCCTCGGCGAGCACCATGACGGGGGCGGTCGTGACGAGCAGCAGCTCGACGACGCGCAGCTTCATGAGGGCAACGTAGGCGGCGAGGGTGCGGCGGAGGGTCGGACGCCGGGTGACGACGGGCTGATCCAGCGCTGTGTCCATGACTCCTCGTTCTGCGGGCGTGCCTCCCTCTAGTCTACGCGAGGCCCGGAGCCGCCCCCTCCGGCGGGCAGCCCTGGTGCCCGTCCTCCCAGCGCGCTCTTATACTGGGGAGGCTTGTCCGCCGCCACGTCCGTCTCTCGAAACGGGGGCGCCCGATCCCCCTCGGGAGCCCGAGCAGGCCGCGGTCTCGATCAAGGGTGATCTGGGCAAGAGCCTCATGCCCGCGCGCCGGGCACCATTCGAGAAAGGGCCGTACCCCCGCATGACCGAGCTCCACTGGGACGAGATCGACGCCGCCGCCGTCGACACCGCGCGGCTGCTCGCCGCCGACGCCGTCGAGAAGGTCGGCAACGGCCACCCCGGCACGGCCATGAGCCTCGCGCCCGTCGCCTACCTCCTGCACCAGAAGGTCATGCAGCACGACCCGAGCGACCCGCAGTGGCTCGGGCGCGACCGGTTCATCCTCTCCGCGGGCCACAGCTCGCTGACGCAGTACGTGCAGCTCTACCTCGGCGGCTACGGCCTCGAGCTCGACGACCTCAAGGCGCTGCGCACGTGGGGCTCGAAGACCCCCGGCCACCCCGAGTACGGCCACACCGATGGCGTCGAGATCACGACCGGGCCGCTCGGCCAGGGCCTCGCCTCGGCCGTCGGCTTCGCCTACGCCGCGCGCTTCGAGCGCGGTCTGCTCGACCCGGAGACCCCCGCGGGCGAGAGCGTCTTCGACCACCACGTCTACGTCATCGCCGGCGACGGCGACCTGCAGGAGGGCGTGACGGCCGAGGCGGGCTCGCTCGCGGGCCACCAGCAGCTCGGCAACCTCGTCGTCATCTACGACTCGAACCAGATCTCGATCGAGGACGACACCGACATCGCCTTCACCGAGGACGTCGCCGCGCGCTACGCCGCCTACGGCTGGCACGTGCAGACGGTCGACTGGAAGAGGACGGGCGAGTACGTCGAGGATGTGCACGCGCTGCACGCCGCGCTCGAGGCCGCGAAGGCCGAGACCGACAAGCCGAGCATCATCATCCTCAAGACGATCATCGGCTGGCCCGCGCCGACGAAGCAGAACACGGGCAAGATCCACGGCTCGGCGCTCGGCGCGGACGAGCTCGCCGCGACGAAGCGCGTCATGGGCTTCGACCCCGAGCAGTCGTTCGTCGTCGCCGACGAGGTCATCGCCCACACGCGCAAGGCGGTCGAGCGCGGCGCCGAGCGTCGTGCGGCCTGGCAGGCGCGCTTCGACGCGTGGGCGGCCGCGAACCCCGAGCGCAAGGCGCTGCTGGACCGGATGCTCGCCGGCGAGCTGCCCGAGGGCCTCGAGCAGGCCCTGCCCGTCTTCGAGGGCGGCACGAGCGTGTCGACCCGTGCCGCGAGCGGCAAGGTCATCAACGCGATCGCCGGCGTGCTGCCGGAGTTCTGGGGCGGCTCGGCCGACCTCGCCGAGTCGAACCTCACGACGATCGCCGGCGGCGGCTCGTTCGCGCCTGCCGAGCACTCCACGCACGAGTGGCAGGCGAACCCGTACGGCCGCATCCTGCACTTCGGCATCCGCGAGCACGCGATGGGCGCGATCCTCAACGGCATCGCGCTGCACGGCCGCACGCGCGTGTTCGGCGGCACCTTCCTCATCTTCAGCGACTACATGCGCCCCGCCGTGCGCCTCGCTGCCCTCATGCGCGTGCCGGTCACCTACGTCTGGACGCACGACTCGGTCGCCCTCGGTGAAGACGGCCCCACCCACCAGCCGATCGAGCAGCTCGCCTCGCTGCGGGCGATCCCGGGCCTGGAGGTCGTGCGCCCCGCCGACGCCAACGAGACCGCCTGGGCCTGGAAGACCGTGCTCGAGCGCAACGACCGGCCCACCGGCATCGCGCTGACCCGTCAGAACGTGCCGGTCTTCGAGCGCGGGGATGACGTCGCCTCGGGCGACGTCCTGGCCGCCGCGCACCACGTCGCCCGCGGCGCCTACGTGCTCGCCGAGGCCGCGAACGGCTCTCCCGACGTCGTGCTCATCGCCACGGGCTCCGAGGTGCAGGTCGCGCTCGCCGCCCGCGAGCAGCTCGCCGCCCAGGGTGTGCACGCCCGCGTCGTGTCGGCGCCCTGCCTGGAGTGGTTCGAGGAGCAGAGCGCCGAGTACCGCGAGTCGGTGCTGCCGAGCTCCCTGACCGCGCGCGTGTCGATCGAGGCCGGCGTGGCGCTCTCGTGGCACCGCTACCTGGGCTCGCGCGGCCGGGCCGTGTCGATCGAGCACTTCGGAGCGTCCGCCGACTACCAGACGCTCTTCCGCGAGTTCGGCATCACGGCCGAGGCCGCCGTCGCCGCGGCGCTCGAGTCGATCGCCGCCGCCTAGGCGACGCTCCCAATCCCCCTCACCGCCACCACCGCATCCGCTCGCCCACCCGGCGGGCACCGAGAGGACCATCATGAGCTCCACCCCCACCGCCCAGCTCAGCGCGCTTGGCGTCAGCATCTGGCTCGACGATCTGTCGCGCGACCGCATCACCTCGGGCGCGCTCGCCTCGCTCATCGAGACGCGCGACGTCGTCGGCGTCACCACGAACCCGACGATCTTCGCCGCGGCGCTGGCCACGGGCACCACGTACGACGCGCAGATCCGCGACCTCGCGGCGGCCGGCGTCGACGTGACCGACGCGGTCTTCGAGATCACCACGGACGACGTCGCCGCGGCGAGCGACATCTTCGCCTCGATCTATGCCAGCACCGCCGGCCAGGACGGCCGCGTGTCGATCGAGGTCGAGCCGGGCCTCGCGCACGACGCGGCTGGCACCATCGAGCAGGCCCGTCAGCTGTGGGCGAAGGTCAACCGGCCCAACGCGATGATCAAGATCCCTGCCACGCGCGAGGGTCTCGAGGCGATCACCGAGACCATCGGCGCCGGCATCAGCGTCAACGTGACCCTCATCTTCAGCCTCGAGCGCTACCAGGAGGTCATCGAGGCGTACCTCGCGGGCCTGGAGAAGGCGCGCGAGGCCGGCATCGACCTCGCGACGATCCACTCGGTCGCGTCGTTCTTCGTCTCGCGCGTCGACACCGAGATCGACAAGCGACTCGTCGCCCTCGGCACGCCCGAGGCGCTCGCGCTCAAGAGCAAGGCGGGCATCGCCAACGCGCGCCTGGCCTACGAGCTCTTCGAGCAGCAGTTCGCGGGCGAGCGCGCCCGTGCGCTGCTCGACGCCGGCGCGAACGTGCAGCGCCCGCTGTGGGCCTCGACCGGCGTCAAGGACCCGGCGCTTCCCGACACCCTCTATGTCACCGAGCTCGCCGTCGGCAGCACCGTCAACACGATGCCCGAGAAGACGCTCGAGGCCACGTTCGACCACGGCGTCATCGCGGGCGACCAGGTCACCGGCTCGTACGCGGCGTCGCGCGAGGTGCTCGCGGCGCTCGAGGGGCTCGGCATCTCGATCGCCGAGGTGACCGCACTGCTGGAGAAGGAGGGCGTGGAGAAGTTCATCGTCAGCTGGAACGAGCTGCTCGACACCGTCACCGCGGCGCTCGAGGCGGCCCGATGACGGCGACGATCGGCGCCCGCGGCGCCGCAGCGGAGGCCATCGAGCGCGTCGTGCCGCAGCTCGTCGAGCAGTTCGTCGCGAGCCGCATCACCGCCGGCGACGCGACCCTCTGGGGCCCCGAGGCCGAGGAGGAGGCGTCGAAGCGACTCGGCTGGACCCAGGCCGTCTCGGTGTCGCGCCCGCTCGTGGACGAGATCCTCGCCCTGCGCGACGACCTGCACGCGCGCGGCCTCACCCGCGTCGTGCTGTGCGGCATGGGCGGGTCGTCGCTCGCACCCGAGGTCATCACGCGCACCGTCGGCGCCGACCTCGTCGTGCTCGACTCGACCGACCCGCACCAGGTGCGCTCCGTGCTCGAGCACCGTCTCGCCGAGACCGTCGTCGTCGTGTCGTCGAAGTCGGGCTCGACCGTCGAGACCGACAGCCAGAAGCGCGCCTTCGAGGCCGCCTTCCGCGCCGCCGGCATCGACCCCGCCGAGCGCATCGTCGTCGTCACCGACCCCGAGTCGCCGCTCGAGCAGGCCTCGCTCGCCGCCGGCTACCGCGTCTTCCGGGCCGACCCGACCGTCGGCGGGCGCTACTCGGCGCTCACCGCGTTCGGGCTCGTGCCCTCGGGCCTCGCCGGCGCCGACATCGTCGAGCTGCTCGACGAGGCCGAGGCGGCGCTCGCGCCCCTCGCCATCGACAGCCCCTCCAACCCCGGGCTGCAGCTCGGCGCTGCGATCGCCGGCACCTCCCCGCGCCGCGACAAGCTCGTCATCGTCGCCGACGGCACCCACATCGTGGGACTCGGCGACTGGGTCGAGCAGCTCATCGCCGAGTCGACGGGCAAGCAGGGCACGGGCATCCTGCCGGTCGTCGTCGGCCCCGACGCGCCCGAGCTGAGCTCCATCGCCGACGATGTGCAGGTCGTTCGCCTCGTCGGCAGCGCCCGCGCGACCGAGGAGGTCGCTCCTGGCGAGATCGAGCTCTCCGGCTCGCTGGGCGGGCTGCTCATGACGTGGGAGTACGCGACCGCCGTCGCGGGCATCCTGCTCGGCATCAACCCCTTCGACCAGCCCGACGTCGAGTCGGCCAAGATCGCTGCGCGAGGCCTGCTGGATGCCCGCCCCGAGCCGGTCGCGCCGGCCTTCGTCGACGGCGGCATCGCTGTGACGGGCCCCGCAGCGCTGCTCGAGGGCGCGACCACCGCGGCCGAGGCCGTCGCGCGCCTGCGTGACGCCGTGCCCGCCGACGGCTACATCGCCGTGCACGCCTACCTCGACCGCACCGCGCACCCGGAGCTCGAGGCGATCCGGCACCGGCTCGCCGCCGCGAGCGGGCGCCCCGTCACGTTCGGCTGGGGCCCGCGCTTCCTGCACTCCACCGGGCAATACCACAAGGGCGGCCCCGCGCACGGCGTCTTCCTGCAGATCGTCACCGCGCCTGCCGGCGACCTGGAGATCCCCGAGCGCCCGTTCACGTTCGGCCAGCTCATCGCGGCGCAGGCCGCCGGTGACGCGCGCGTGCTCGCCGAGCACGGCCGCCCCGTCGTGACGCTCGCCGTCGCCGACGCGGACGCGGTCGCCGCGCTCATCGCCGCGATCGCCTGACGCCCGAAGCAACCGAGGAGAACCATGGCACCGGTCGAGATCTCGCCGGAGAGCAACCCGCTGCGCTCGGCGGAGGACCGCAGGCTCAACCGCATCGCCGGGCCCAGCGGGCTCATCATCTTCGGCGTGACGGGTGACCTGTCGCGCAAGAAGCTCATGCCGGCGGTGTACGACCTCGCCAACCGCGGCCTGCTGCCCCCGGGCTTCGCCCTCGTCGGCTTTGCGCGCCGCGACTGGGAGGACCAGGACTTCGAGCAGGTCGTGCACGATGCGGTCAAGCAGTACGCGCGCACGCCGTTCGACGAGGCCACCTGGAAGCAGCTCGCGGCGGGCATCCGCTTCGTCTCCGGCGACTTCGACGACGACAGCGCCTTCCAGCGCCTCTCCGAGACGATCGCCGAGCTCGACCGCGAGCGCGGCACGATGGGCAATCACGCCTTCTACCTGTCGATCCCGCCGAAGTCGTTCCCGCTCGTCACCGAGCAGCTGCGGCGCAGCGGGCTCGCGGAGGCGAAGCAGGGCGAGTGGCGACGCGTCGTCATCGAGAAGCCCTTCGGCAGCGACCTGCAGACCGCGCGCGAGCTCAACGCCGTCGTGGAATCGGTCTTCCCCGCCGACTCGGTGTTCCGCATCGACCACTACCTGGGCAAGGAGACCGTCCAGAACATCCTCGCCCTGCGGTTCGCCAACATGATGTACGAGCCGATCTGGAACGCCAACTACGTCGACCACGTGCAGATCACGATGGCCGAGGACATCGGGGTGGGCGGCCGCGCCGGCTACTACGACGGCATCGGCGCCGCGCGCGACGTCATCCAGAACCACCTCCTCCAGCTGCTCGCTCTCACGGCGATGGAGGAGCCCGTCTCCTTCGACGCGGCCGACCTGCGCGCCGAGAAGGAGAAGGTGCTCTCGGCCGTGCGACTGCCGAAGGACCTCTCGACGGCCACCGCGCGCGGACAGTACGCGAGCGGCTGGCAGGGCGGGGAATGGGTGCCCGGCTTCCTCGAGGAGGAGGGCATGAACCCGCAGTCGGTCACCGAGACCTACGCGGCCATGCGGCTCGACATCTCGACCCGCCGCTGGGCGGGCGTGCCCTTCTACCTGCGCGCCGGCAAGCGGCTCGGGCGTCGCGTCACCGAGATCGCGGTCGTGTTCAAGCGCGCCCCGCAGTACCTCTTCGCCGAGAGCCAGACGTCGGCGCTGGGGCAGAACGCCCTCGTGATCCGCGTGCAGCCGGACGAGGGCGTCACGATGCGCTTCGGCTCGAAGGTGCCCGGTGCGGGCATGCAGGTGCGCGACGTGACGATGGACTTCGGCTACGGTCACGCCTTCACCGAGCAGAGCCCCGAAGCCTACGAGCGGCTCATCCTCGACGTGCTGCTCGGCGAGCCCCCGCTCTTCCCCCGCCACGAGGAGGTCGAGCTCAGCTGGAAGATCCTCGACCCGATCGAGGAGTTCTGGGCGACGCAGGGCCGGCCCGAGCAGTACGCCCCCGGCACGTGGGGCCCGAAGTCCGCGGACGACCTGCTCGCCCGCGACGGCCGCGTCTGGAGGCGCCCGTGATCATCGACCTGCCCGACACCACCACGAGCCAGGTGTCGAAGAAGCTCGTCACCATCCGCGAGGAGGGCGGCGCGGTCGCCCTCGGCCGCGTGCTCACGCTCGTCATCGCCACCGCGATCGGAGCCGAGGAGGAGGCCATCGAGGCCGCGAACGAGGCCTCGCGCGAGCATCCGATGCGCATCATCGTCGTCTCGACGAACGGTGCGGGCGAGCAGAACCGCCTCGACGCCGAGATCCGCGTCGGCGGCGACGCCGGAGCCAGCGAGGTCATCGTGCTGCGCGCGCACGGCGACACCGCGCGCGACCAGCAGGGCCTCGTCACGGGCCTGCTGCTGCCCGACGCGCCCGTCGTCACCTGGTGGCCGGGCGAATGCCCCGACCAGCGCGCGTGCGACACCCCGCTCGGCCGCATCGCCCAGCGACGCATCACCGACAGCGGTGCCGCCGACGACCCCGTCGGCATGCTGCAGCGCCTCGCCGACCACTACGAGCCCGGTGACACCGACTTCGCTTGGACGCGCCTCACGCTCTGGCGCGCGCAGCTCGCTGCGGCGCTCGACCAGCCGCCGTACGAGCCCATCACGAGCGCCGAGGTCTCGGGCGCGCCCGACTCCCCCTCGACCCTGCTGCTCGCGGCGTGGCTGCGGCGACAGCTGCAGGTGCCCGTGACGGTCGACGTGGCCGACGGCAACCCGACCTCGGGCATCCACCGGGTCGTGCTGCATCGCGCGACCGGCGCGGTGCGGCTCGAGCGCGTGCAGCCCGCCGTCGCGCAGCTCTCGCAGGCCGGGCAGCCCACGCACGAGCTCTCGCTGCCCCGCCGTGGGCTGCGCGAGTGCCTCGCCGAAGAACTGCGTAGGCTCGACCCCGACGACGTCTACGGCGACGTGCTCCGCTCGGGGCTCGACGCCGGCGTCTGACCGACCTCAGGTCGGCCTCGCCGCTCCACCCGAAAGGCTCCACCGTGACCACCGATCGCCGCGTCCTCGTCCACCCCGATCGGGCGGCCCTCGCCGCATCCGTCGCCGCGCGCTTCCTCACCAAAGTCGTCGACCTCATCGAGGACGAGGGCGAGGCGCACGTCGTGCTCACCGGCGGCTCCGTCGGCATCGAGGTGCTCGCCGCGATCGCCGACTCCCCCGCGCGCAACAGCATCGACTGGTCGCGCGTGCACGTCTGGTGGGGCGACGAGCGCTGGCTGCCGCGCGACGACGACGAGCGCAACGAGAAGCAGGCGCGCGAGGCGCTGCTCGACCACGTGCCGGTCGACGAGGCGAAGGTGCACCCCTTCCCCGCGAGCGACGACGGGCTCGAGCTCGAGGCGGCGGCCGCAGCCTACGCCGACGAGCTGCGCGCCGCGGCGCCCGAGGGCGAGGAGCACCCGCGCTTCGCCATCACCTTCCTCGGGGTCGGGCCCGACGGCCACATCGCCTCGCTCTTCCCCGAGCGGGAGGGGCCGCGCGTCGAGACCGTCGGCGTCATCGCCGTGCACGACTCCCCCAAGCCCCCGCCGCAGCGCCTGAGCCTGACCCTGCCGCTCATCAACACCTCCGAGCGCATCTGGCTCGTGCTCGCCGGCGGCGACAAGGCTCCCGCGCTCGGTCTCGCGCTCGCGGGCGCGTCGCCGGCCGACGTGCCCGTCGCCGGCGTGCTCGGCCGCAAGCGCACCGTGTTCTTCATCGACGAGGCGGCCTCGGCCGAGGTGCCCGAGTCGCTCATCATGCCGACCTCGTACTGGACGGCCGCCATGGACACGACGGAGTGGATGCCGCGCGGCTGAGCCGAGCAGCCCCGGTCGCGCCCACGGGGCGTGTCGGGATGCGCGAAGGGCCCCGACTCCGGTCGGGGCCCTTCGCGGTGGAACGGGGTGCGGGTCGGCGTCAGGCCGAGGTGCCGCGGCGCTCGCGCAGCTTCTCGAGAGCATCCTCGAGGATCTGCTTCGCCTCCTCCTCGGTACGGCGCTCCTTCACGTACGCGAGGTGCGTCTTGTACGGCTCGTTCTTCGCCAGCTGCGGCGGGTTCTCGCGGTCGCGACCGGCCGGCAGGCCCGTCGTGGGCGAGTCGATCACCGCGGGGATCTCCTCCTCCGGGAGGTTCGCCGCGAAGTAGCGGACGGTCTCGTTGCCCTGGGCGTCCCAGTACGAGACGGCGATGCGCTCGGCGTGGACGCCGCGATCCTGCTCGCCCATGGGGCCCGAGCCGACGCGCGAGCCGCGGATGGCGCTGCCACCGGAAACCATGACTGCTCCTTAGACCGCGTCGAAACGCGTGATGAGACCGAGGATCACGATCGAGGTCACCCAGGTGAGGGCGAGGATGATCGTGATGCGGTTGAGGTTGCGCTCGGCCACGCCCGAGGCGCCGAGGTTGGAGGTGACTCCGCCGCCGAACATGTCGGAGAGGCCGCCGCCGCGACCGCGGTGCAGCAGGATCATGAGCGTGAGCAGAAGGCTCGTGATGCCCAGGATGACCTGGAGCACGACCTGAAGGATTTCCACGGAATAGTGCCTCTCGGGGTGACGAACAGCGTCCCAGTCTAGCCCACGGCATCCCGCGGGCGAGCGCGACTCGGGATCAGACGGTGCCGACGTGCTGGCGGAAGCGCGCGATCGCCGAGAACTCGTCGACGTCGAGGCTCGCACCGCCGACGAGGGCTCCGTCGACGTCCTTCTGGTTCATGAACCCGGCGATGTTGCCCGACTTCACGCTGCCGCCGTAGAGGATGCGCGTCCGGGCGGCAGCGTCCTCCCCCAGCTTCTCGGCGATCGCCGCGCGCAGCGCCGCGCAGACCTGCTGCGCCTGCTCGGGCGTTGCGGCCTGGCCCGAGCCGATCGCCCAGACCGGCTCGTAGGCGACGACGACGTCGGCGTCGGCGCTGATCGCGTCGAGCACGACCTGCAGCTGCGCGACGGGCACCGCGGAGGGCCCGTGCGCCTCGAGGTCCTCCGCCGTCTCGCCGACGCAGACCACCGGCACGAGGCCGTGGCGGAGGGCGGCGACGGTCTTCTGAGCGACGACCTCGTCGGACTCGTGGTGGTACTGACGGCGCTCGGAGTGGCCGATGATGACGTACCGGCAGGCGAGCGCGGAGAGGAAGGCCCCCGAGATCTCACCCGTGTAGGCGCCGCTGTCGTGGACCGAGAGATCCTGCGCGCCGTGCCCGAGCTCGAGCTTGTCGGCGGCGATGAGGGTCTGCACGCTGCGCAGGTCGGTGAAGGGCGGGAACACCGCGACCTCGACGTCGCTGAAGGAGTGCTTCGCGTCGCGCAGCGCCCAGGCGAGCTTCTGCACGAACGCGATCGACTGCAGGTGGTCGAGGTTCATCTTCCAGTTGCCCGCGATGAGCGGGGTGCGGGCTACGCCCATCCGAGGACCTCCAGTCCGGGAAGCTTCTTGCCCTCGAGGAACTCGAGGCTGGCCCCGCCGCCGGTGGAGACGTGGCCGAACTGATCGTCGCGGAACCCGAGGGCCCGCACCGCGGCGGCGGAGTCGCCGCCCCCGACGACGCCGAGGCCGTCGACGCGCGTGAGCGCCGCGGCGACCGCCTTCGTGCCGTTCGCGAAGGCCGGGAACTCGAACACGCCCATGGGGCCGTTCCAGAACACGGTCTTCGAGGCGGCGACGAGCTCCGCGAAGCGCGCGGCGGTCTCGGGCCCGATGTCGAGGCCGATGCCGGATGCCCCGGCCGGCCCCGTCTCGATAGCGTCGGCCGCGAGCACGGTGTGGCCGGCATCCGCGGCGAAGCGGTCGGCGACGACCACGTCGGTCGGCAGCACGATCTCGACGCCGCGCTCGGCCGCCTCGGCGAGGTAGCCGCGCACGGTGTCGAGCTGATCCTCTTCCAGCAGGCTCGCGCCCACGGCGTGGCCCTGCGCCTTGAGGAAGGTGAAGAGCATGCCGCCGCCGATGAGCAGACGGTCGACCCGCGGCAGCAGGTGCGCGATGACGCCGAGCTTGTCGCTGACCTTCGAGCCGCCGAGGACGACTGTGTACGGCCGCTCGGGGCGCTCGGTCAAGCGGTCGAGCACGTCGGTCTCGTTCGCGATGAGCGAGCCGGCCGCGCTCGGCAGCAGCTGCGCGAGCTCGTACACGCTCGCCTGCTTGCGGTGCACGACGCCGAAGCCGTCGGAGACCATGACGTCGCCGAAGCGCGCGAGACGCTCGGCGAACGCACGGCGCTCGTCGTCGCTCTTGCTCGTCTCGCCCGCGTTGAACCGCAGGTTCTCGAGCACGGCGACGGAGCCGTTCTCGAGGCCGTCGACCGTGCGCTCCGCGGCCTCGCCGACGGTGTCGTCGGCGAGGGCCACGGGAGCGCCGAGCAGCTCGCTCAGCCGCTGCGCCGCCGGAGCGAGGCTGTACTTCGCCTCCGGAGCGCCCTCGGGGCGACCCAGGTGCGAGATCACAACGACCTTCGCCCCGCGGTGCAGCAGAGCGTTGATCGTCGGCAGCGACGCCCGGATGCGGCCGTCATCGGTGATGACGCCGTCCTTCAGCGGCACGTTGAGGTCGCAGCGGAGGATGACCCGCTTGCCGGCGAGCTCGCCGAGGGAATCGATGGTGCGCAGGGACACGGGGGCGGCTCCGGGGCTCGGGGTCAGAGACGCTCGGCGACGTACTCGGTGAGGTCGACCAGACGGTTGGAGTAGCCCCACTCGTTGTCGTACCAGGCCGAGACCTTGACGAGGTTGCCGCTGACGTTGGTGAGCTCCGAGTCGAAGATCGACGAGTGCGGATTGAGCTGGATGTCGCTCGACACGATCGGGTCGGCCGTGTACTGGAGGTAGCCCTTGAGGCGGCCCTCGCTCGCGGCGGCCTGGTAGGCGGCGTTGATCGTCTCGACGGTGAGGCCCTCGGTGGGGGTCACGATCGTGAGGTCGACGATCGAGCCGGTGGGCACGGGCACGCGGTACGACGAGCCGCTGAGCTTGCCGTTGAGCTCGGGCAGCACGAGGCCGATGGCCTTCGCGGCGCCGGTCGAGGCGGGGACGATGTTGATCGCGGCGGCGCGAGCGCGGCGGAGGTCGCCGTGCGGACCGTCCTGCAGGTTCTGGTCGGCGGTGTAGGCGTGCGCGGTCATCATGAAGCCGCGCTCGATGCCAAAGTTGTCGTTGAAGACCTTCGCGAGCGGCGCGAGGCAATTCGTGGTGCACGAGGCGTTCGAGATGATGACGTCGGTGGCCGGGTCGTACGACTCCTCGTTGACGCCCATGACGATCGTCGCGTCGTCGCCGGTCGCAGGAGCGGAGATGAGGACCTTCTTGGCGCCGCCGGCGATGTGCTTGCGGGCGTCGTCGGCCTTCGTGAAGCGGCCGGTCGACTCGATGACGATGTCGACGCCGAGGTCGCCCCAGGGCAGGTTGGCGGGGTCGCGCTCCTCGAAGACGCGGATGCGGCGCCCGCCGACGGTGATCGAGTCGCCGTCGTGCGAGACCTCGTGCGCGAGGGGGCCGCCGACCGAGTCGTACTTCAGCAGGTGCGCGAGCGCGGCGTTGTCGCTCAGGTCGTTGACCGCCACGATCTCGAGGTCGCTGCCCTGGGCCAGCGCGGCCCGAAGGTAGTTGCGACCGATGCGGCCGAAGCCGTTGATGCCGATCTTCACGCTCACTGCAGACTCCTGGTGGTTCACGCGGCGCACGGCGCCGCAGGGGGTGGTGGTGGTGTGGTGGTGGGGCCTGCTCGAGGGTGGAGGCTCGAGGGGTGGCCGGGGCTCGCGCCCCGGCCACGTCGCCCGTTTACGACAGTAGCAGGAGCGCGTCGGTGCCCGAACGGGCGGCCTGGAAGCGCTCGGCGACGTTCTGCCAGTTCACGATGTTCCAGAACGCCTTGACGTAGTCGGCCTTGACGTTGACGTAGTCGAGGTAGAAGGCGTGCTCCCACATGTCGAGCTGCAGCAGCGGCACGGTGGCCTGCGCGGTGTTGCCCTGCTGGTCGAACAGCTGCTGGATGACCAGGCGACGCCCGATCGGATCCCACGACAGCACCCCCCAGCCCGAGCCCTGGATGCCGAGCGAGGCGGCCGAGAAGTGGGCGACGAACTTGTCGAAGTCGCCGAAGAACTCGTCGATCGCCGCGGCGAGCTCGCCCTCGGGGCGGCCGGCCCCCTCAGGGGTGAGGTTCGTCCAGAAGATCGAGTGGTTCACGTGCCCGCCGAGGTGGAACGCGAGGTCCTTCTCGAGGCGGTTGATGTTGGCGAAGTCGCCGGATTCGCGAGCCTCGGCCATCTTCTCGAGGGCCGTGTTGGCGCCCGTCACGTACGCGGCGTGGTGCTTGGAGTGGTGCAGCTCCATGATGCGCGCGCTGATGTGCGGCTCGAGGGCGGCGTAGTCGTAGGGCAGGTCGGGAAGGCTGTAAACGGACATCACGTGCTTTCTTCTCGCAGATGGTCCGAGACCGCGGTGGCGGCGGCCCCGCTGACGGCTGTCAGTCTAGTGACGGCAACCGTTCAGACTGCGGGGCTGTTCCCGATGCCCACGGGACGCTCAGACTCGCTGCGCGCGCGGCGCTCAGTCCTCGTCGTCGGCCGGCAGATCCGCCTCGGTGCCCGGAATGCCGAGCTGCTCGGCCCGCTTGTCGGCCATCGCGAGCAGGCGCCGGATGCGCCCCGCGACGGCATCCTTCGTCATCGGCGGGTCGGCGTGGTGGCCGAGCTCGTCCAGGCTCGCGTCGCGGTGATCCAGGCGCAGCTGGCCGGCGTACCGCAGGTGCTCGGGCACGTCGTCGCCGAGGATCTCCAGCGCCCGCGACACGCGCGCGCACGCGGCCACCGCGGCCTGCGCCGAGCGTCGCAGGTTCGCGTCGTCGAAGTTCACGAGCCGGTTCGCGGTCGCCCGCACCTCGCGGCGCTGGCGAAGCTCCTCCCACTCGGTGACGGTGCGCTCGGCACCGATGAGGCGCAGCATCTGGCTGATCTTCTCGCCGTCGCGGATGACGACGCGGTGCACGCCGCGCACCTCGCGCGCCTTCGCGGGGATGCCCAGCCGGCCGGCCGCGCCCACGAGCGCCATCGCCGACTCGTTGCCGGGGCAGGTGATCTCCAGCGAGGCGGAGCGGCCCGGGTCGGTGAGCGAGCCGTGCGCGAGGAAGGCGCCGCGCCAGACCGCGGCGAGCTCCTCCTTCGAGCCGGTCGTGAGCTTGTTCGGCAGACCGCGCACGGGGCGGCGGCGCGCATCGAGCAGCCCGGTCTGGCGAGCGAGAGTCTCGCCGCCCTCCAGCACGCGCACCACGTAGGCGGGTGTGCGACGGATGCCCCCGGGCGATAGCATCGCGGCGTCGCTGCGCATGCCGTACAGCTCGGCGAGGTCGCGTCGCACGCGTCGGGCGATCGTCGGAGCGTCGAGCTCGACCTCGACGGCCACGCGGCCGGAGATCAGGTGCAGGCCGCCGGCGAAGCGGAGGATCGTGGCCAGCTCGGCCGCGCGCACCGTGGTCTTGGTGACGGCCAGCTGCGCGAGCTCCTCTTTCACGTCGGCGGTCAAAGCCACGGCGGATCCTCTCGAAGGTTGCGGGTGGAAGGGGCCTCGCCCTCGTGGGGCGACTCTCGAGCCTACTCGCGACCGAGGTCGCGGTGCTTCACGGCGACGGCGACGCCGGGCATCCCCCGAAGGTGCGCTGCGAGGTCTTCGATGATCGCCACCGAGCGGTGCTTGCCGCCCGTGCAGCCGACGGCGATCGTCGCCGTGCGCTTGTTCTCGCGGGCGTACCCGCGCAGCACCGGCTGCAGCAGGGCGACATACCGGTCGACGAACTCTCTCGCGCCCTCCTGCGCGAGCACGTAGTCGCTCACCTCGTCGTCGAGGCCCGTCTTGGCGCGCAATGCGGGCTGCCAGAACGGATTGGGCAGGAACCGGGCATCCGCCACCATGTCGGCGTCGGTCGGCAGCCCGTACTTGAAGCCGAAGCTCTCCAGCGTGACGCGCACCGTCGAGGCGCCCTCCGGCGCGAAGATCTCGGAGACCGTCGAGGCGAGCTGGTGGATGTTGAACTCGCTCGTGTCGATGATGATGTCGCTGAGCTCGCGGACCTCGCGCATGCGCTCGCGCTCACGGGCGATGCCGTCGAGCAGCGTGCCGTCCTCCTGCAGCGGGTGCGGCCGTCTGACCTGCTCGAAGCGGCGCACGAGCGCGGCATCCGTCGCCTCGAGGAACAGCACGCGGACCGTCGCCCGGTCACGCAGCTCGTCGACGATGCGACGCACGTCGGCGAACAGCCGGCCGCCGCGCACGTCGACGACGGCCGCCATCTTCGGCAGCTGATTTCCCGGATGCACGGCAAGGTCGACGAGCGGGCGCAGCATTTGCGGCGGCAGGTTGTCGACCACGTACCAGCCCAGATCCTCCAGGGCGTTCGCGACCGTCGAGCGGCCCGCGCCGGACATGCCGGTCACGATGAGGACCTCGTGGGGTCGGTCGGTCATGCTCGGGCCTCGATGCGCTGGGGGGTCGTGCTGCCAGCCTACCGGCGGGTCGCGAGGGCCTGCTGCACGGCCTCGGCGGTCTTGCGGCCGATGCCGTCGATCGCCATGAGCTCCTCCAGGCTCGCGGCGCGCAGCCGCGCGACCGAGCCGAAGCGCGACAGCAGCTCGCGCACGCGGGCCGGCCCGAGCCCCGGCACGCTCGAGAGCTCGGTCGTGATCGACTGCTTGCGCTTCGTGCGCTGATGCTTGAGCGCGAAGCGGTGCGCCTCATCGCGCAGCCGCTGGAGGAGGAACAGGGCGTCGGAGCTGCGCGGCAGGATGACCGGGAAGTCGCTGTCGGGCAGCCAGATCTCCTCCAGGCGCTTGGCGATGCCGCAGACGGCGATGTCGGTGATGCCCGCGTCGGCGAGGGCGCGCGCGGCGGCCTGCACCTGCGGCTGGCCGCCGTCGATGACGAGCAGTCCCGGCCGGTAGTGGAACGACTTCTTCGCCTTCGCCGTGCCTGTCGCGGTCTGCCCGGGTGTGACCGACTCGACCTCGACCGAGTCGGACGCGGCGGCGTCGCGCGAGGCGGGGTCGGTGCTCGTGTCGGCCGGCACCTCGCCGGGATCGCTGCCGGGCCGCAGGTAGGCCAGACGGCGCGTGAGCACCTGATGGATCGCATCCGTGTCGTCGCGCGCGCTCGCGATCGAGAACGAGCGGTACTGATCCTTGCGCGGCAGGCCATCTTCGAAGACGACCATCGAGGCGACCTGGTTCGTGCCGCCAAGGTGCGAGACGTCGTAGCACTCCAGCTGCAGCGGGGCCTCGGGCAGCCCCAGGGCCTCCTGGATGTCCGCGAGGGCCTGCGAGCGCGCGGTGAAGTCGCCGCTGCGGCGCGTCTTGTAGACCTGGAGCGCACCCTGCGCATTGGTGCGCGCGGTCTCGGCGAGCGAGGCCTTATCGCCGCGCTGCGCGGTGCGGACGACGACCGCGCCCCGCTCCCCCGCCGCGCGTCGCCGCTCGGTGAGCACGGTCTGCAGCGCGGCCGCGTCGTCGGGCACCGCGGGCACCAGGATTTCGCGCGCTGGCGGCTCGCTCGCGTCGTCGTAGGCGTTCTGCAGCACGGTGTCGACGAGCTCGGCGAGCGTGACGTCGAGCTCGGTGTCGACGACCCAGCCGCGCACGCCGCGCACGCGACCGCCGCGCACGATGAACAGCTGCACCGCGGCGGCGAGCTCGTCGTAGGCGATGCCGAACACGTCGGCGTCGACGTCGTCGGCGAGCACGAGCGCGCTCTTCGAGAGCGCCGTCTCGAGCGCGCCGATCTGGTCGCGGAACCGCGCGGCGGACTCGTAGTCGAGCTCGGCGGCGGCCGCCGCCATCTGCTCGCGGAGGCGCCGCACGTAGGTCTGATCGTTACCGGCCATGAAGGAGGCGAAGTCGAGGGCGAGCGACTTGTGCTCCTCCGGGCTCACGCGGCCGACGCACGGGGCGGCGCACTTGCCGATGTCGCCGAGCAGGCACGGCCGCTTCCGGTCGCGGGCGCGCTTGAAGGTCGCCTCGCTGCACGAGCGCACCGGGAAAGCCTTGAGCATGATGTCGACGGTCTCGCGCACCGCCCAGACCTTCGTGTACGGGCCGAAGTACCGCGCGCCGGGGATGCCGCGCGTGCGCGTCACCATGACGCGCGGGAAGCGGTCGCCGAGCGTGATGGCGAGGTAGGGGTAGGTCTTGTCGTCGCGGAACTTGACGTTGAAGGGCGGGGCGAACTCCTTGATCCAGGTGTACTCCAGGCTCAGCGCCTCGAGCTCGCTGCCGACGACCGTCCACTCGACCCCGCGCGCGGTCGTCACCATGCGCCGGGTGCGGTCGTGCAGGGAGTGCAGCGGCTGGAAGTAGTTGCTCAGCCGCGAGCGCAGGTTCTTGGCCTTGCCGACGTACAGCACGCGCCCCTGCTCGTCGCGGAAGCGGTACACGCCCGGTTCGGTGGGGATCTCGCCCCGCCGGGGGCGCCAGCTCTCGCGCGTCTCGTTCGCGGTCGCCACGGCGCCCCGAATCAGCTCGCGGCCCTGGCCGCCGGCAGCAGCTCGGCCAGGAAGCGTCCGGTGTGGCTCGCCTCGACTCGCGCGAGCTCCTCCGGCGTGCCGGTGGCGAGGATGGTGCCGCCGCCCGAGCCGCCCTCGGGGCCGAGGTCGATGAGCCAGTCGGCCGCGCGGATGACGTCAAGGTTGTGCTCGATGACGACGACCGTGTTGCCCTTGTCGACGAGGCCGCCGAGCACGCCGAGGAGCTTGCGCACGTCTTCGAAGTGCAGGCCCGTCGTCGGCTCGTCGAGCACGTAGATGCTGCGCCCGTTGGAGCGCTTCTGCAGCTCGGTGGCGAGCTTGACGCGCTGGGCCTCGCCGCCGGAGAGGGTCGTGGCGCTCTGGCCGAGCCGCACGTAGCCGAGCCCCACGTCGACGAGCGTCTGCAGGAAGCGGTGGATCGCCGAGATCGGCTTGAAGAACTCGGCCGCCTCCTCGATGGGCATGTCGAGCACTTCGGCGATGTTCTTGCCCTTGTAGTGGACGGCGAGCGTGTCGCGGTTGTAGCGCGCGCCGCCGCACACCTCGCACGCGACGTAGACGTCGGGCAGGAAGTTCATCTCGATCTTGATGGTGCCGTCGCCCGCGCAGTTCTCGCAGCGGCCGCCCTTGACGTTGAAGCTGAAGCGGCCAGGCAGGTAGCCGCGCGCCTTCGCCTCGACGGTCTCGGCGAAGAGCGCCCGGATGCGGTCGAAGACGCCCGTGTACGTGGCGGGGTTCGAGCGCGGGGTGCGGCCGATGGGCGCCTGGTCGACGTGCACGACCTTGTCGAGGTGCTCGAGCCCCGAGATGCGCGTGTGCTTGCCGGGCACCTGCCGGGCGCCGTTGAGGCGGTTGGCGAGCACCTTGTAGAGGATGTCGTTGACGAGCGACGACTTGCCCGAGCCGCTCACGCCCGTGACGGCGACGAAGACGCCGAGCGGGATGTCGACGCTCACGTTCTGCAGGTTGTTGGCGCGGGCGCCCTCGATGCGCAGCTGACGAGCGGGGTCGATCGGCCGGCGGGGGAACGACTCGACTACCTGCCGCCGCCCGGCGAGGTAGTCGCCGGTGATGGACTCGCGATTGGCGAGCAGCTCGTCGTAGGTGCCGGAGTGCACGACGCGACCGCCGTGCTCGCCCGCGCCGGGCCCGATGTCGACGACCCAGTCGGCGGTGCGGATGGTGTCTTCGTCGTGCTCGACCACGATGAGGGTGTTGCCGAGGCTCTTGAGCTTGACGAGCGTGTCGATGAGCCGGCGGTTGTCGCGCTGGTGCAGGCCGATCGAGGGCTCGTCGAGCACGTACAGCACGCCCGTGAGGCCCGAGCCGATCTGCGTCGCGAGGCGGATGCGCTGGGCCTCGCCGCCCGAGAGCGTGCCGGCCGCGCGCGCCATGCTGAGGTAGCCGAGGCCGACCTCAAGCAGGAACTCCAGGCGCGCGCGGATCTCGCGCAGCACCGCGGCGGCGATCGAGGCCTCGCGCTCGGTGAGCGTGATGCCCTGCATGAAGGCGTAGGCGTCGTGGATGCTCAGCTCGGCGACCGACGAGATCGAGTGGCCGTCGACGAGCACCGAGAGCACCTCGGGCTTGAGCCGCGCGCCCTCGCACTCGGGGCACGGCACCTCGCGCAGGTACTCGGCGAAGCGCTGCTGCGACCAGTCGCTCTCGGCCTCGGCGTACTTGCGCTCGATGTACGGGATGACGCCCTCGAAGCCCGTGGAGTACGTGACGTCGCGGCCATAGCGGTTGCGCCACTTGACGCGCACCTCGAAGTCGTTGCCGAGCAGGATCGCCTGCTGCGTGCTCTCCTCCAGGTCACCCCAGGGGGTGTCGAGCGAGAAGCCGAGGTCGCGCCCGAGGCCCGCGAGGAGCTTCTGGAAGTAGCTGTAGAGGCCCTTGCCCTGCTGGTTCCACGGCAGGATGACGCCGTCGTTGAGGCTGAGGCTCGGATCGCCGATGAGAAGCTCCTGATCGACCGCCATGCGGGTGCCGAGGCCGGAGCACACCGGGCAGGCGCCGAACGGCGCGTTGAACGAGAAGGTGCGCGGCTCGATCTCGGTGAGCTGCAGCGGGTGCCGATTGGGGCACGCGAGCTTCTCGCTGAACGTGCGGGAGCGCTGCGGCGAGCCGGCCTCCTCGTCGACGAAGTCGATGACGACGAGCCCGTCGGTGAGCCCGAGCGCCGTCTCGAGCGAGTCGGTCAGGCGGGTCAGGATGTCGGCGCCGGCGACGAGCCGGTCGACGACGACGGAGATGTCGTGCTTGTTCTGCTTCTTGAGCGCCGGTGGCTCGGTGAGCTGGATCACCTCGCCGTCGACGACCGCGCGCGAGTAGCCGCCCGCCGAGAGCTCAGCGAAGAGGTCGACGAACTCGCCCTTCTTCTGGCTCACAACCGGGGCGAGGATCTGATACCGACGCCCCTCCGGAAGGGTCATGAGCTCGTCGGCGATCTGCTGCACGGTCTGACGCTGGATGCGCTCGCCGCACTCAGGACAGTGCGGGATGCCGACGCGCGCCCAGAGCAGACGCATGTAGTCGTAGATCTCGGTGATCGTGCCGACCGTCGAGCGGGGGTTGCGGTTGGTCGACTTCTGGTCGATCGACACCGCGGGGCTGAGGCCCTCGATGAAGTCGACGTCGGGCCGGTCGACCTGCCCGAGGAACTGTCGGGCGTAGGCCGAGAGCGACTCCACGTAGCGTCGCTGGCCCTCGGCGAAGATGGTGTCGAAGGCGAGCGAGCTCTTGCCCGAGCCCGAGAGCCCGGTGAACACGACGAGGGCGTCGCGCGGGATGACGAGGTCGACGTCGCGCAGGTTGTGCACCCGCGCGCCGCGCACGCTCAGGTGCGAGTGGAGGTCGAGAGGGGATGCCGGCACTCGCGTCATTCTAGGTGCGGCCCCCGACATTCCTCCCGGAGCGCAGGTCGCCGACGTGCGACGAGCGACCGCTCGGAACGATGCGGGAACGCCTCACTCCCCTGCCTGATCGGTCAGCGCACGTGGCCAGCCTCGACCATCTGGCGCAGCTCCTTCTTGAGCTCCTGCACCTCGTCGCGGAGTCGGGCCGCGAGCTCGAACTTCAGCTCGGCGGCCGCGGTTCGCATCTGGGCGTCGAGATCGGCGATGATGCCCTCGAGCTCGGCGGCGCCCTCGGCTGCGCGACCCTCGCGCGGCGCTCGCGGCGTCGGTGCCGTGCGGCCCGCGCTGCTGCCCCGCTGCGCGAGCAGCGCCGCGGTGTCGGCGCCCTCGCGCGCGAGCTGGTCGGTGATGTCGGCGATGCGCTTGCGCAGCGGCGTCGGGTCGATGCCGTGCGCCACGTTGTAGGCGATCTGCTTGTCGCGGCGCCGGTTGGTCTCGTCGATCGCCTGCGCCATCGACGGCGTCACGACGTCGGCGTACATGTGCACCGAGCCCGACACGTTGCGCGCCGCACGACCGATCGTCTGGATGAGCGACGTCGCCGAGCGCAGGAACCCCTCCTTGTCGGCGTCGAGGATCGCCACGAGCGACACCTCCGGGAGGTCGAGACCCTCGCGCAGGAGGTTGATGCCGACGAGCACGTCGTAGACGCCCTGCCGCAGCTCGCTCAGCAGCTCGACGCGACGCAACGTGTCGACGTCCGAGTGCAGGTAGCGCACCCGCACGCCGGCCTCGGTGAGGAAGTCGGTGAGCTCCTCCGCCATCTTCTTCGTGAGCGTCGTGACGAGCACGCGCTCGTCGCGCTCGACGCGCAGCCGGATCTGCTCGAGCAGGTCGTCGATCTGGCCCGCGCTGGGCTTCACGACGATCTCCGGGTCGACGAGACCCGTCGGGCGGATGATCTGCTCGACCACCGAGTCGGTGATGCCGAGCTCGTACTTGCCGGGGGTGGCCGAGAGGTAGACCTTCTGACCCGTGCGCTCCAGAAATTCCTCCCACCGCAGCGGACGGTTGTCGAGCGCGCTCGGCAGCCGGAAGCCGTGCTCGACGAGCGTGCGCTTGCGACTCGCATCGCCCTCGTACATCGCGCCGATCTGCGGCACCGTGACGTGACTCTCGTCGATGACGACGAGGAAATCCTCCGGGAAGTAGTCGAGCAGGCAGTTCGGCGGCTCGCCCGGGGCGCGCCCGTCGATGTGACGGGAGTAGTTCTCGATGCCGTTGCAGAACCCGATCTGCTCCATCATCTCGATGTCGTACGTCGTGCGCATGCGCAGGCGCTGCGCCTCCAGGAGCTTGCCCTGCCGCTCGAGCTCGGCCAGGCGCAGCTCGAGCTCCTCCTTGATGGTCACGATCGCGCGCTGCATCGTGTCGGGCGAGGCCGCATAGTGCGTGGCCGGGAAGACCGACACGGCGTCGAGCGTCTTCATGACGTCGCCCGTGAGCGGATGCAGCGCGTAGAGCGCCTCGATCTCGTCGCCGAACATCTCGATGCGGATCGCCAGCTCTTCGTACATCGGGATGATCTCGATCGTGTCGCCGCGCACGCGGAACTTGCCGCGCGAGAAGTCGACGTCGTTGCGCTGGTACTGCATGCCGACGAAGCGGCGGATGAGGGCATCCCGCGAGATGCGCTCGCCCACCTGGAGGGCGACCATCGCGTCGAGGTACTCCTCTGCCGCACCGAGGCCGTAGATGCACGAAACCGTCGAGACCACGACGACGTCGCGGCGGCTCAGCAGCGAGTTCGTCGTCGAGTGCCGCAGCCGCTCGACCTCGGCGTTGACCGAGCTGTCTTTCTCGATGAAGGTGTCGGTCTGCGGCACGTAGGCCTCGGGTTGGTAGTAGTCGTAGTACGAGACGAAGTACTCCACCGCGTTGTGCGGCAGCAGCTCGCGGAACTCCGTCGCGAGCTGGGCGGCGAGCGTCTTGTTGTGGGCGAGCACGAGCGTCGGGCGCTGCACCTGCTCGATGAGCCACGCGGTCGTCGCCGACTTGCCGGTGCCCGTCGCGCCGAGCAGCACGACGTCGGTCTCGCCGGCGTTGATGCGGGCCGCGAGCTCGGCGATCGCCTGCGGCTGGTCGCCGCTCGGCTGGTACTCGCTGACGACCTCGAAGGGGCGGACGGACCTCGTGGGCTGCATCCTCCCAGCCTAGGAGCGACCTCCGACAGCGCGCTGGGCGACCAGGCGCTCCCACAGCGCGTCGACCTGCTGCAGGGTGTGCTCGAGGGTGCCGCCTGCGTCGATCACGACGTCGGCCATCGCCCGACGCTCCTCGTCGGGGACCTGCGAGCGGATGCGCGCCTCGGCCTGCTCGCGCGGCAGGCCGCGCAGGCTTACCAGACGCTCGAGCCGCACCTCCGGCGGAGCGTCGACGACCACGATGAGCGCGAACTCGTCGGCGGCCCTGGCCTCGGCGAGCAGCGGGACGTCGTAGACGACGATCGCGTCGGGGTTCGCCGCGAAGGCCGCCTCGACGTGCTCGCGGTACAGCCGCCGGACCTCCGGGTGCACGATCGCGTTGAGCGCGAGCCGCGCCTGCTTGTCGCCGAAGATCAGCGCGCCAAGCCGCGCGCGGTCGAGGGAGCCGTCGGGGGCGAGCATCCCCTCGCCGAAGCGATCGACGACCGCTTCGAGCCCCGGGCTGCCCGGCTCGACCGCCTCGCGCGCCAGCCGATCGGCGTCGATGACGACTGCCCCGTGCTCGGCGAGCCGCGCCGCGACCGCCGACTTGCCGGCGGCGATGCCGCCCGTGAGCCCGATGACCTCCACCCCTCGACCCTAGCCCGGTGACGGGCGCCCGAGCGGCGAGTACCATGACCGCACAGTCGACCAGGAGGCCACCGTGCTCGAAGCCCTCACCGGCACCGGTCTCGCCGTCGCGGCCGGGCTCAACGCGTACATCCCGCTGCTGCTGCTCGGGCTCGCCGGGCGGTTCACCGACGTCGTGCAGCTGCCCGCGGGCTGGGCGTGGCTGGAGAACGAGTGGGTGCTCGGCATCCTCGCCGTGCTGCTCGTGATCGAGGTGGTCGCGGATAAGATCCCCGCCGTCGACTCGATCAACGACTGGCTGCAGACGATCGTGCGCCCCGCCGCCGGCGGCATCGTCTTCGGCTCCGGAAGCGGTGCGCAGACCGTCGCCGTGACCGACCCCGAGGCCTTCCTCGCTTCGCAGCAGTGGGTGCCGATCGCCGCGGGCGTCGTCATCGCGCTCGTCGTGCACGGCCTCAAGATGGCGGCGCGACCGGCCGCGAACGCGCTCACGGGGGGTGCCGCGGCACCCGTGCTGTCGACCGTGGAGGACATCGGCGCGGTCGGATTCAGCATCCTCGCGATCGTCGTGCCCGTGCTCGTGGTCGTGGCGCTGTTCGGCCTCGTCATCGCCCTGCCGGTGCTGCTCGCCCGAGCGCGGCGGCGCCGGCTCTCCGTCGAGCAGCGCTGAGGCCGGGCATCCCCCGTCGGCCTGACGCGGACGGGAGCCGAGAACGTGGAACGGGCCGCCCTCCCGAAGGAGGACGGCCCGTTCACGAACCTGCTGGCGTCAGTTGCCGGCGAGCTTCTCGCGCAGCGCGGCGAGCGACTCGTCGTCGGCGAGGGTGCCGCCCGTGCTCGACTCCGAGGTGAAGCTCGAGCCACCGGGGAGGTCGAGGGTGGCCTCCTCGGCGAGAGCCGCGGCGACCTGCTTCTTGTGAGCCTCCCAGCGCGACTGGGCGGCAGCGTAGTCCTGCTCCCACTTCGCGCGCTGCTCCTCGAAGCCTTCCTTCCACTCGCCCGACTCCGGGTCGAAGCCCTCGGGGTACTTGTAGTTGCCGGCCTCGTCGTACTCGGTCGGCATGCCGTACACCGCGGGGTCGAACTCGGTGCCCTCGGGGTCGACGCCCTCGTTGGCCTGCTTGAGGCTCAGCGAGATGCGACGACGGTCGAGGTCGATGTCGATGACCTTGACGAACACCTCGTCGCCGACCGACACGATCTGCTCGGCGAGCTCGACGTGCTTGCCCGACAGCTCCGAGATGTGCACGAGGCCCTCGATGCCGTCGGCGACGCGGACGAACGCACCGAAGGGGACGAGCTTGGTGACCTTGCCCGGCGCGACCTGACCGATCGCGTGCGTGCGGGCGAAGACCTGCCACGGGTCCTCCTGCGTCGCCTTGAGCGACAGCGACACGCGCTCGCGCTCGAGGTCGACCTCGAGGATCTCGACGGTGACCTCCTGGCCGACCTCGACGACCTCGCTGGCGTGCTCGATGTGCTTCCACGACAGCTCGGAGACGTGCACGAGGCCGTCCACGCCGCCGAGGTCGACGAACGCGCCGAAGTTGACGATCGACGACACGACGCCCTTGCGCACCTGGCCCTTGGCGAGGTTGTTGAGGAAGGTCGTGCGGCTCTCCGACTGCGTCTGCTCGAGCAGGGCACGGCGCGAGAGCACCACGTTGTTGCGGTTCTTGTCGAGCTCGAGGATCTTCGCCTCGAGCTCCTGGCCGAGGTACGGCGTGAGGTCGCGCACGCGGCGCAGCTCGATGAGCGAGGCGGGGAGGAAGCCGCGGAGGCCGATGTCGACGATCAGGCCGCCCTTGACGACCTCGATGACCTGACCGGTCACGACGCCGTCAGCCTCCTTGATCTTCTCCACGTCGCCCCAGGCGCGCTCGTACTGGGCGCGCTTCTTCGACAGGATGAGGCGACCCTCCTTGTCCTCCTTCTGGAGGACGAGCGCCTCGACGGTGTCGCCGACCGAGACGACCTCGGCGGGGTCGACGTCGTGCTTGATGGAGAGCTCGCGCGAGGGGATGACGCCCTCGGTCTTGTAGCCGACGTCGAGGAGGACCTCGTCGCGGTCGATCTTCACCACGGTGCCCTCGATGAGGTCGCCGTCGTTGAAGAACTTCAGGGTCTGCTCGACCGCGGCCAGGAAGTCTTCAGCAGAGCCGATGTCGTTGATGGCGATCTGCTTGGGGGCCTTGGTCGTTACGGTGGTCATGTAGTGGTTGCTCCGATGCGGACATGGATCGGGCCCGGTGCGACGTGGTGCTGGGAGGTGTCGTCCGGGCGAACGGACAGAACGACGCCAGGATGGCGACCCTCCACCCTATCGTTCCGCCACTCCCCCGGCAAACACGCGACCGCACGGCTGCGGCCCCGCCGATCGTGATCGACGGGGCCGCAGCGGTGAGCGGATGCTCGGCGCCGGTGCGCGCGGCGACTCAGCCCAGCAGCGCCGACTTCAGCGTGTCGAGGCCGACGCCACCGAGGTCGAGCGCGCGCTTGTGGAACGCCTTGTTCGAGAACGCCGCCCCCTCGCGGGCCTTCACCTCGTCGCGGATCTGCTCCCAGATGCGCTGGCCGACCTTGTACGAGGGCGCCTGACCCGGCCAGCCGAGGTAGCGATTGACCTCGAACTGCACGAAGCCGTCGTTCATGTTGACGTTCCGCCGCATGAACGCGAAGGCGTCCTCGCTCGTCCAGACCTCGCCCGTCTCGGGGTGGAGCTTGCCCAGGTGCACGCCGATGTCGAGCACGACGCGGGCGGCGCGCATGCGCTGGCCGTCGAGCATGCCGAGGCGGTCGGCCGGGTCGTCGAGGTAGCCGAGCTCCTCCATGAGGCGCTCGGCGTAGAGGGCCCAGCCCTCGGCGTGACCGCTCGTACCGGCGAGCAGTCGACGCCACGAGTTGAGCTGCGCGCGGTTGTAGACGGCCTGCCCGATCTGCAGGTGGTGGCCGGGAACGCCCTCGTGGTAGACCGTCGTCGTCTCGCGCCAGGTGTCGAACGAGTCGACGCCCTCCGGGATCGACCACCACATGCGGCCCGGCCGCGAGAAGTCGTCGGTGGGGCCCGTGTAGTAGATGGCGCCGCCGGGCGTCGGGGCGATCATGCACTCGAGCGCCTTGACCGGCTCGGGGATCTCGAAGTGGGTGCGCGAGAGCTCCTCCACCGCGGTGTCGCTGAGCTGCTGCATCCAGCGCTGCAGCTCCTCGCGGCCGTGCAGCTTGCGCGACTCGTCCTGCTCGAGGTGCGCGATGGCCTCCTCGACGCTCGCGCCGGGCAGGATCTCGTTCGCGATGCGGGTCTGCTCCTCCACCATGCGGCGGAGCTCCTCGATCCCCCACTCGTAGGTCTCGTCGAGGTCGATCGTGGCCCCGAGGAACTTGCGCGAGAGCAGTGAGTACAGCTCGCGCCCGACCGCGTCCTCCTCGCGCGCGGCGGGAGCGAGCTCGTGCTCGAGGAAGTCGCCGAAGCGGCCGTAGGCGTCGGCGGCCTGCTCGGCGGCGTCGGTGAGCTGCTTCTTGAGGCTCTCGGGCACCTCGGCGGCGCCGGTGAACTCGGCGAAGAAGCCGTCGCGGGCGGCGTTCGTGCGCACCTGCGTGAGCACCTCGCGCACCTGGCGCACGGCGGGCGGGTTGCCCTTCGCGACGCCCTCGCGGAGGGTCTCGGCGTAGCCCTCGAGCGCCTCGCCGACGCGAGTCAGCTTGCGGGCGATGATCTCCCAGTCGGCCTCCGTCGCGGTCGGCATGAGGTCGTAGATCTCGCGGATGCCCTGCGCGGGTGAGGCGAGCACGTTGAGGTCGCGCGCATCCCACCCCGCCTCCGCGAGCTCGAGCTCGAGCCGGATCTCCGCCGACATGTCGGCGATCGTGACCCGGTCGGTGTCGTCGACGGGGGTGGCGGCCTCGAGCTTCGCGAGCGTCTCGCGGCCTGCGGCGAGCATCCGCTCGCGCCCGGCGGGCGAGTAGTCCTGGTACTCGTCGAGCTTCCCGTCGGCACCGATGTAGGTGGCGAGCTCGGGGCTCAGGGAGACCAGGGTGGCGACCCACTCCTCGGCGATCGTGTCGACCTCGGTGGGCTGGCGGCTGGCGGCGTTGTCAGTCATGCAGGCGAGCCTAGTGCGCGGCGGCATCCCAGTTCGGGCCCGTGCCCACCTGCACCTCGAGCGGCACGGCGAGCTCGGCGGCCGAGCCCATGCGGGCCCGCACGATCGCCTCGAGTCGCTCGCGCTCGCCAGGAGCCACCTCGAACACGAGCTCGTCGTGCACCTGCAGGAGCATGCGCGAGGCGAGGCCCTGCTCGCGCAGGTCGTCGGCGACGCCGATCATCGCGAGCTTCATGATGTCGGCCGCCGTGCCCTGGATGGGCGCGTTGAGCGCCGCACGCTCAGCGTTCTCGCGCAGCACGCGGTTGGGCGAGTTGAGGTCGGCGAAGGGGCGACGGCGCCCGAAGATCGTCTCGGTGTAGCCGTCCTCCTTCGCTTGGGCGACGACCGAGCGCAGGTAGTCGCGCACGGCGCCGAAGCGCGCGAAGTAGTCGGTCATGAGCTGCTTGGCCTCCGCGCTGGAGATGCGCAGCTGCTTCGACAGGCCGAAGGCGCTCAGCCCGTACGCGAGGCCGTAGCTCATCGCCTTGACCTTCGTGCGCATCTCGGGGGTGACGTCGGCGGGCGCGACGCCGAAGATGCGGGCTCCGACGAAGCGGTGCAGGTCTTCTCCCGAGGTGAACGCCTCGATGAGCCCCGCGTCGCCGGAGAGGTGCGCCATGATGCGCATCTCGATCTGCGAGTAGTCGGCCGTGAGCAGCCCCTCGTACCCCTCGCCGGCGACGAAGGCGGCGCGGATGCGGTGGCCGACCTCGGTGCGGACGGGGATGTTCTGCAGGTTGGGGTCGGTCGACGAGATGCGGCCCGTCGTCGTGCCGGTCTGGTCGTACGTCGTGTGGATGCGCCCGTCAGCGCCCGTCGCCTTCTCGAGCGTCTCGACCATCTGCCGCAGCTTCGTCGCGTCGCGGTGCTGCAGCAGCAGGCCGAGGAACGGGTGCGGATGCCCCTCCTGCAGGTCGGCGAGGGCCGCGGCGTCGGTCGAGTACCCCGTCTTCGTCGCGCGGGTCTTCGGCATGCCGAGCTCGTCGAACAGCACCTGCTGCAGCTGCTTGGGCGAGCCGAGGTTCACCTCGCGGCCGATCACGGCATAGGCCTGCTCGGCGAGCCCGGCGGCGGTCTCGCCGAGCTCGGCGTTGAGGCTCGTGAGCTGGCCGCGGTCGACCGCGATGCCCGTGCGCTCCATCTCGGCGATGACGGGGGTGACGCGCAGCTCGATGCTCGTGAGCACCGACTGCGTGGGCGGGGCGAGACGCTCGCGCTGCGCGGCGACGATGCGGGCGAGGTACCAGGCACCGGTCGCGGGCGACAGCGCCGCGGTGTCGGGCACGAGCTGGTTCGGGTCGGGCTCGGGCAGGCTCTCGCCGAGGATGCTGCCCACGAGCTCGGCGAGCGACTGCGTGCTCGAGCCGGGGCGCTCGAGCCAGGCGGCGAGCGAGGCATCCCACACCACGCCCGCGAGCGGCAGGCCCTGCGCGGCGAGGATGCTCGTGGCCCGCTTGCCGTCGACGACGAGCTTCGGGTCGTCGCTCGCGAGCCAGTGCTCGAGCGCGACGTAGTCGGGGCGGCCCGCGGCCCAGTTCACGTGCACCGTGTGAGCGCCGGCGGCGAGGCCGAAGCCCTCGAGCGACCCGAGCGGGGCATCCACCACGAGGGCGATCGGCTCGCCGGTCGCGACGGCGGCGCGCAGCCACGCTGCCAGCTCTTCGTCGACGAGGGTGCGCACGGGGGGCGCATCGGCGGCCGCCGACGGCGCATCGCCCTCACCGCTCATATCGGCGCCCTCGGCGGCGGCGATCTTCAGCACCCGCTCGGTGAGGGTGCGGAACTGCAGGCGCTCGAACACGCGTTTCACCGCGCCGACATCCATCGGTCGACGCTCCAGATCGGTCGGCCCCACCGGCAGCTCGACGTCGTCGACGAGGCGGTTGAGGCGGCGGTTGCGCTCCGCGCGCTCGCGCTGCTCGCGCAGGTTCGCCCCGACTACTCCCCCGATGTCGTCGGCGTGCGCGAGCAGGTTCTCGAGCGAGCCGTACTGGGTGATCCACTTCACGGCCGTCTTCTCGCCGACCTTGTCGATGCCCGGCAGGTTGTCGCTCGTCTCGCCGACGAGCGCCGCGATCTCCGGGTACTGGTGCGGATCGATGCCGTAGCGCTCGCGCACCGCCTCGGCGTCGTAGCGCTTGAGCTCGCTCACGCCGCGCGCGTTCGGGTAGAGCAGGGTCACGCGGTCGTTGACGAGCTGGATCGTGTCGCGGTCGCCGGAGACGACGAGCACGTCGAAGCCCTGCTCGGCGCCCTGGCGAGCGAGCGTCGCGAGGATGTCGTCGGCCTCGAAATCCTCCTTCGTGATGGTCGTGACGTTCATCGCCGCGAGGGCCTCCTGCAGCAGCGGCACCTGCCCGACGAACTCGGGCGGAGTCTCGCCGCGCGTGCCCTTGTACTCGGCGTACTCGCGCGTGCGGAACGAGAACCGCGAGATGTCGAAGGCGACCGCGACGTGCGTCGGCTTCTCCTTCGCCAGCAGCCCCAAGAACATCGAGATGAAGCCGTGGATGGCGTTCGTGTGCTGACCGTCGTGCGTGACGAAGCTGTCGATCGGCAGGGCGTAGAACGCCCGGAAGGCCAGCGAATGGCCGTCGACGATGAGCAGAGTAGGCTTTCCGGAGTCCGTCACGGGGCCAGCCTAACGGGGCGCTCCGACACCCCAGGGGGCCCTGCCGAGCAGGCCTCCGCGAGCCTGCGAGAGAGCGCGATGACGCAGTTCCCCGCCGATCTGGACCCGGAGCTCTACGAGCGCCTCATCGTCTCGGGCGGCGGCGCGCTCACCCGCAAGATGGGCATCGAGTTCCTCGAGCTCGGCGCCGATCGATCCGTGGCGCGGATGCCCGTCGAGGGCAACACGCAGGTCATCGGTCTGCTGCACGGGGGCGCGCACGTCGTGCTGGGCGAGAGCCTCGGCTCGATCTCGTCGGCGATCCACGCCGGGCCGGGCCGCTACGCGGTCGGCATCGAGATCAACGCGACCCACTCGCGCTCGGTGACCGAGGGCTGGGTGACGGGCACCTGCACGGCGCTCGTGCTCGGGCGCACGCTCGCGACGCACGAGATCGTCATCCGCGACGACGAGGGCCGCCGGCTCTCGACGGTGCGCATGACGAACATGCTGCGCGACCGCTGACCCGGTGCAGGGCGCGGTCGGCGCTGCGCAGGCGACGCTTCGCGGTCGCCGGTGCGTGGCCGTGGCCGGCCGCTCGCTACTCGGCGGGCGTCGCCTTCTTCGGCGCATCCTTCTTCGGCGCCAGCTGCTCGATGACGGCCTGCGCGACCGCGTGCATCGTCGTGCGGCGATCCATCGACGCCTTCTGGATCCAGCGGAACGCCTCGGGCTCGGTGAGGCCCATGCGCTCGTTGAGCAGGCCCTTCGCGCGGTCGACGAGCTTGCGCGTCTCGAAGCGCTCGACCAGATCGGCGACCTCGGCCTCGAGGGTCAGGATCTGCTGGTAGCGGCTCAGCGCAATCTCGATCGCGGGCAGCAGGTCGTTCGGGGTGAAGGGCTTCACGACGTAGGCGAGGGCGCCCGCCTCGCTCGCCTGCTCGACGAGCTCCTTCTGCGAGAAGGCGGTCAGCAGCACGACGGGGGCGATGTGGTTCTCGCTCAGGCGCTTGGCGGCTTCGATGCCATCCATCTGCGGCATGCGGATGTCCATGACCACGAGGTCGGGGCGCAGCTCGGTCGCGAGCGCGACGGCCGTCTCGCCGTCACCGGCCTCGCCGACCACGTCGTAGCCGTTGTCGCGGAGGATCTCGACGATGTCCATGCGGATGAGCGACTCGTCCTCGGCGACGACGACTCGGCGGGGGGCCACGGTGCTCTGTTCCTGATCACTCACGGAAATCACCCTACGGTATGGTCGGTCTGTCGGGCCTGGCCCGGGCCGGCTTGGCGGAATGGTAGACGCGGCGCACTCAAAATGCGTTGTCCGGAAGGACGTGTGGGTTCGAGCCCCACAGCCGGTACTCGCCCTCTCTCCCCCACCGCGCCCGAGAAATCAACCCCGGTGCGGTGCGATGACGGATGCTCTTCGCTGGTGCCTCGAAGGAGGCCACTATGACCATTCCGAACGATCGAGATCGCAACCAGGGCTTCACCGACCGCGACCACGACGGCATCGACGACCGCCGCGAGGCCGTCGCCGCGCCCGTCGGGGCCACCGGGGCGCGCCACGGCGATCACGCCGTCGCCGAGGATCCCCGAGCGCTCCACCGCGAGGTCATCGCTCGTGAGAAGGAGGAGTACGGCGGCATCAAGTGGGGGTCGGCCTTCTTCGGCTGGCTCACCGCCGTCGGCACCGCGCTGCTGCTCACGGCGCTCGTCGCCGGCACCGGCACCGCGCTGGGCCTCGCGAACGACACCACGGCCGAGGAGGCCGTCGAGGGCGCAGCCCGGCAGCCTGACACCGTCGGGATCGTCGGCGCGATCATCCTCGCGCTCGTGGTCTTCATCGCCTACTACGCCGGCGGCTACGTCGCCGGCCGCATGGCGCGGCTCGACGGCGCCAAGCAGGGCATCGCCGTGTGGGTGTGGGCGATCATCATCGCGATCGTCGTCGCCATCATCGGGGCGATCGGCGGGGCGCAGTTCAACGTGCTGGCGAACCTCAACGGGTTCCCGCGCCTGCCGATCGGCGAGGGCGAGCTGACGACGGTGGGCATCATCACCGCGGTCGTCGTCGCGCTCGTGAGCCTCGGCGGTGCCGTGCTCGGCGGGCTCGCCGGCATGCGCTTCCACCGCAAGGTCGACCGCGCGGGCCTCGGGCTCGAGCGGCACTAGTCGAGCGGGCGCCCGGCCCGCGCCGGGCATCCGCCGCGAAAGGCGAACGGGGCGCGACCACGCAGGTCGCGCCCCGTTCGTCGTACCGGGGTCAGTCGGCGTGGTCGCCGCTCTCCCAGACCGGAGCCTTGGCGTGCACGGCGTCGCCGATGGTGTGCACGCGCAGGTCGTTCGTCGAGCCGGGGATGCCGGGGGGCGAGCCGGAGATCACGACGACCTTGTCGCCCACCTCGGCGAGGCCCGCGCCGAGCAGCGCCTCGTCGACCTGGTGGTACATCGCGTCGGTGTGGGTCACGCGGTCGACGAGGAACGACTGGATACCCCATGTCAGCGCCATGCGCCGCTGGATCGCCGCGTCGGGCGTGAACGCCTTCATGGGGATGCGGAACCGCAGCCGCGACATGCGGCGAGCCGAGTCGCCCGACTCGGTGAACACGCACACGTACTTCGCGTCGACGAAGTCGGCGACCTCGGCGGCGGCGAGCGTGATCGCGCCGCCCTGCGTGCGGGGCTTCGTCCCGAGCGGCGGAATGCGCTCGAGCCCGTGCTCCTCCGTCGACTCGACGATGCGGGCCATGGTCGAGACGGTGATGACGGGGAACTCGCCCACGCTCGTCTCGCCCGAGAGCATGACGGCGTCGGCGCCGTCGAGCACGGCGTTGGCGACGTCGGAGGTCTCGGCGCGCGTCGGGATGGGGCTGGAGATCATCGACTCGAGCATCTGCGTCGCGACGATGACGGGCTTGGCCATGCGGCGAGCGAGCTCGACGGCGCGCTTCTGCACGATCGGCACCGCCTCGAGCGGCAGCTCGACGCCGAGGTCGCCGCGGGCGACCATGATGCCGTCGAAGGCGTCGACGATTTCCTCGAGCGCGTCGACGGCCTGCGGCTTCTCGATCTTCGCTATGACGGGGATCGTGCGCCCCTCCTCGGCCATGATCTCGTGCACGCGCACGACGTCGGCGGCGTTGCGCACGAACGACAGGGCGATGTAGTCGGCGCCGAGCTTGAGGCCCCAGCGCAGGTCGTCCTCGTCCTTCTCCGACAGCGCCGGCACGTTGACGGCGACGCCGGGCAGGTTGATGCCCTTGTTGTTCGAGACGGGACCGGCGACGACGACCTCGGTGCGCACGCGCACGCCGTCGGTGTCGAGCACGCGCACCTTGACCTTGCCGTCGTCGATGAGCAGGAAGTCGCCGGGCTTGACGTCGTTCGGCAGGCCCTTGAAGGTCGTGCCGACGAGCTCCTTCGTGCCGAGCACATCCTCCGTGGTGATCGTGAAGACGTCGCCCTCGGCGAGTTCGTGCGGGCCGTTCTCGAACTTGCCGAGGCGGATCTTCGGGCCCTGGAGGTCGACGAGCACGGCGACCGGGCGAGCGGCGTCCTGGGCCGCCTGCCGCACGTTGCGGTAGACCTCCTCGTGCACGGCGTAGCTGCCGTGGCTGAGGTTCATGCGGGCGACATCCACGCCCGCCTCGATGATGGCGCGGATGTTCTCGTAGCTCGAGGTCGCCGGCCCGAGGGTCGCGACGATCTTTGCTCGTCTCATGACTTCCTTACAGATGGGGTGGTGGTAGAGGTGGTGCGCACCGCCGCGCAGGCGGTTCTTCCGCCCGACAGTGTCGCAGACCTCGTCGGAGCGGAGGGTCGGAGGGTCAGACGGCGAGCGCCCGATCGGTCGCCCGCACGGGGGCGGGCAGGTCGGTGGAGCCCTGCAGGTAGCGGTCGACCTCCGCGGCCACGGCGCGGCCCTCGGCGATCGCCCACACGATGAGCGAGGCGCCGCGGCCGGCGTCGCCGGCGACGAAGACGCCCGACTCGCTCGTGGTGTAGTCGGCGCCGCGCGCGACCGTGCCCTTCGCATCGATCGGCAGCGCGAGCTGCTCGTCGAGCGTCGCGCGCTCGACGCCCGTGAAGCCGAGGGCGAGCAGCACGAGGTCGGCGGGGATCTCGCGCTCGGTGCCGGCCTTCGGCACGCGGCGGCCGTCGACGTACTCGGTCTCGGCGACGCGCAGCGCGCGCACCTCACCGGCGTCGTTGGTGAGGAACTCGACGGTCGAGGCGAGGTACACGCGCTCACCGCCCTCCTCGTGGGCGCTCTGCACCTCGAACAGCGTCGGCTGCATCGGCCACGGCTGGTGCGCGGGGCGCTCCGCCGGAGGCTGCACGCCGATCGCGAGGTTCGTGACCGAGAGCGCGCCCTGGCGGTGCGCGGTGCCGATGCAGTCGGCGCCGGTGTCGCCGCCGCCGAGCACGACGACGTGCTTGCCCTCCGCCGTGATCTGGTCGGCGACCGCGTCACCGGCCTGCACGCGGTTGGCCTGCGTGAGGTACTCCATCGCGAAGTGGATGCCGAGGGCGTCGCGGCCCGGAATCGGCAGGTCGCGCGGCTGGGGCGCGCCGGTCGCGATCACGACGGCGTCGTAGCGGGTGCGCAGGTCGCTCCAGGTGATGTCGCGGCCGATCTCGACGCCGGCGCGGAAGCGCGTGCCCTCCGCCTGCATCTGCGTGAGCCGGGCATCCAGGTGCCGCTTCTCCATCTTGAAATCGGGGATGCCGTACCGCAGCAGGCCGCCGATACGGTCGTCCTTCTCGAAGACGGCGACCGTGTGCCCGGCGCGCGTGAGCTGCTGCGCCGCGGCGAGCCCCGCCGGGCCGGAGCCGACCACGGCGACCGTCTTGCCGGTGAGGCGCTCCGGCGGCGCGGGCTGCACCCAGCCGTTCTGCCAGGCCTGCTCGATGATCGACGCCTCGACCTGCTTGATGGTCACCGGAGGCTGGTTGATGCCGAGCACGCACGAGGCCTCGCACGGGGCGGGGCACAGCTTGCCGGTGAACTCCGGGAAGTTGTTCGTCGCGTGCAGGCGCTCGATCGCCTGCCGGCCCTCGCCGCGCCAGGTGAGGTCGTTCCACTCGGGAATGAGGTTGCCGAGCGGGCAGCCCTGGTGGCAGAACGGGATGCCGCAGTCCATGCACCGGCCGGCCTGGCGCTTGAGCACGGCGCTGTCGCCCTGCTCGTACACCTCCTTCCAGTCCATGAGGCGGATCGGGACGGGGCGGCGCGGCGGGAGCTCCCGCTCGGGCACGTTCAGAAAACCGCGGGGGTCAGCCACCGGTCACCTCCAGGATGCGGCCCCAGACGACGTCGCCGTCGGGGTCGAGGCCTTCGTTGAGCGCGCTCTGCCGCGTCTGCATGACGGCGGCGAAGTCGCGCGGGAGCACCTTCACGAATCGGTCGAGTGCGGCGTCGCCCTCGGCGAGCAGGCGCGCGGCGAGAGCCGACTCCGTCTCGTCGTGGTGGGCGCGCAGGAGCGCGGTGAGCTCGGCGCGGTCGTCGGCGTCGAGCGGCAGCAGCTCGAGCTCGCCGTTCTCGAGCGCGTCGCGGTTGACGCGCTCGCGGCGCAGCTCGTGCACGTAGGCGATGCCCCCGGACATGCCGGCGCCGAGGTTGCGGCCGGTCTGCCCGAGGATGACGGCGACGCCGCCGGTCATGTACTCCAGCGCGTGGTCGCCGACGCCCTCGACGACCGCCGTCGCGCCCGAGTTGCGCACGAGGAAGCGCTCGCCGACGATGCCGCGCAGGTACAGCTCGCCGCTCGTCGCGCCGTAGCCGATGACGTTGCCGGCGATGACGTTGCGCTCGGCGTGCAGCACGGCGTCGCGCGCGGGGCGCACGATGACGCGCCCGCCCGAGAGGCCCTTGCCGACGTAGTCGTTGCTGTCGCCGTACAGGCGCAGCGTGATGCCGCGCGGCATGAACGCGCCGAGGCTCTGCCCCGCCGAGCCGGAGAGCGTCACGTCGATCGTGTCGGGCGCGAGGCCGTGCTCGCCGTGCCGCATCGTGACGTGGTGGCCGAGCATGGTGCCGACCGCGCGCTCCGTGTTGCGGATCGGCAGATCGATGCGCACCGGATGCCCGTGCTCGAGCGCGTCGCCCGACAGGCGGATCAGCTCGTTGTCGAAGTGCTCTTCGAGCTCGTGATCCTGCTCCTCGCTCTTGGTGCGCGGCACCGAGGCGTCGAAGACGGGGCCCTGGAGGATGGGCGACAGGTCGAGCCCGTCGGCCTTCCAGTGCCGCACGGCGCGGTCGACGTCGAGCAGCTCGGCGTGGCCGATCGCCTCCTCCAGGCTGCGGAAGCCGAGCTGCGCGAGGTACTCGCGCACCTCCTGCGCGAGGAACTCGAAGAAGGTGATGACGAACTCGGGCGTGCCCGTGAAGCGCTTGCGCAGCTCGGGGTTCTGCGTCGCGACGCCGACCGGGCAGGTGTCGAGGTGGCACACGCGCATGAGGATGCAGCCCGAGACGACCATGGGGGCCGTCGCGAAGCCGAACTCCTCGGCGCCGAGCAGGGCCGCGATGATGACGTCGCGGCCGGTCTTCATCTGGCCGTCGGCCTGCACCGTGACGCGGCCGCGCATGTTGTTGAGCATGAGCGTCTGCTGCGCCTCGGCGAGCCCGAGTTCCCACGGGGTGCCGGCGTGCTTGAGCGAGTTGAGCGGGCTCGCGCCCGTGCCGCCGTCGTGGCCCGAGATGAGGATGACGTCGGCCTTCGCCTTCGCGACGCCCGCCGCGACCGCCCCGATGCCCGACTGGCTGACGAGCTTGACGTGGATGCGCGCGCTCGGGTTGGAGCGCTTGAGGTCGAAGATGAGCTGCTTGAGGTCTTCGATCGAGTAGATGTCGTGGTGCGGCGGCGGCGAGATGAGGCCGACGCCGGGCGTGCCGTGGCGCAGACGCGCGATCCACGGGTACACCTTGTTGGCCGGCAGCTGGCCGCCCTCGCCGGGCTTCGCGCCCTGCGCCATCTTGATCTGGATGTCGTCGGCGTGGCTGAGGTAGAGGCTCGTGACGCCGAAGCGGCCGCTCGCGACCTGCTTGATGGCGCTGCGCTTCTCGGGGTCGAGCAGGCGCTCGGGGCTCTCGCCGCCCTCGCCGGTGTTGCTGCGGCCGCCGATGCGGTTCATGGCGACGGCGAGCGTCTCGTGCATCTCGGGGCTGATGGCGCCCATGCTCATCGCGCCCGTGGTGAACCGGCTGATGATCGACTCGACGCTCTCGACCTCGTCGATCGGGATCGGCTGGCGCTCCTCGGTCTTCAGGCGGAACAGCCCGCGCAGCGTCATGAGGTTCTCGGCCTGCTCGTCGACCGCGCGCGTGTAGTCGCGGAAGATGTCGTACCGCTTCTCGCGCGTCGCGTGCTGCAGCCGGAACACGGTCTCGGGGTTGAACAGGTGCGGCGGGCCCTCGCGGCGCCACTGGTACTCGCCGCCGGTCTGCAGCCGCTCGTGCGGGTTGACAGGGGTGGATGCGGGGTACGCGAGCGCGTGGCGACGCGCGTTCTCCTCCGCGATGGTCTCGATGCCGACCCCGCCCAGCACGGAGGACGTGCCGGTGAAGTAGCGGTCGACGAACTCCTGGCTGAGCCCCACGGCCTCGAAGGCCTGGGCGCCGGCGTACGAGCCGACGGTGGAGATGCCCATCTTCGACATGATCTTCAGCACGCCCTTGCCGAGCGCCTTGATGACGTTGCGCACGGCCTTCTCGGGCGTGATGCCGGTGATCATGCCGGAGCGGACCAGGTTCTCGACCGTCTCCATGGCCAGGTACGGGTTGATCGCCGAGGCGCCGTAGCCGATGAGCACGGCGCAGTGGTGCACCTCGCGCACGTCGCCGGCCTCGACGATGATGCCGACCTGCATGCGCTTCTCGGTGCGGATCAGGTGGTGGTGCACGGCCGCGAGCGACAGCAGCGACGGCACCGGCGCAAGGTCGGCCGTGGAGTCGCGGTCGCTCAGGACGATGAACTCGGCGCCGTCGGCGATGGCCTCGTCGACCTCGCGGCACATCTCCTCGATGCGGCGCTCGAGCGCGCTTGGCCCCTCGTCGACGCGGTACAGACCCTTGATCGTGGTGGTGAGCGAGCTGCCGGGGCGCGAGTCGATGTGCTGGATCTTCGCGAGCTCATCGTTGTCGATGATCGGGAAGTCGAGCACGACCTGCCGCGCGTGCCGCGGCGTGGCGGTGAGCAGGTTGCGCTCCGGGCCGAGGCCGAGGCGCATGGAGGTGACGACCTCCTCACGGATCGAGTCCAGCGGCGGGTTCGTCACCTGCGCGAACTGCTGCGTGAAGTAGTCGAAGAGCGCGCGCGGGCGCTCCGAGAGCACGGCGATGGGAGTGTCGGAGCCCATCGCGCCGAGCGGCTCGGCGCCGGCCTGCGCCATCGGCGCGAGCAGGACCCGCACCTCCTCCTCCGTGTAGCCGAAGGTGCGCTGGCGGCGCACGATCGAGGCGGGGGTGTGCACGATGTGCTCGCGCTCGGGCAGGTCGCGCAGGTTGATGCGCTGGCCCTCGAGCCACTCGCCCCACGGCTCGGCCTGCGCGAGCTGCGACTTGATCTCGTCGTCCTCGATGAGGCGGCCCTCGGCCGTGTCGACGAGGAACATCTTGCCGGGCCGCAAACGGCCCTTGCGCACGATGCGGCTCTGCTCGATGTCGAGCACGCCGATCTCGGAGGCGAGCACGACGAGGCCGTCGTCGGTGACGAGGAACCGCCCGGGGCGCAGGCCGTTGCGGTCGAGCGTCGCGCCGACGAGCGAGCCGTCGGTGAACGAGAGCGCCGCCGGGCCGTCCCACGGCTCCATGAGCATGCCGTGGTACTCGTAGAAGTCGCGCAGGGCGGGATCGATGTCGGTCTGGTTCTCCCAGGCCTCCGGCACCATCATCATGACGGCGTGCGGCAGGCTCCGACCGCCGAGGGTCAGCAGCTCGACGACCTCGTCGAACGAGGCGGAGTCGCTCGCGCCGGGCGTGACGATGGGGAACACGTCGCGGAGGTCGCCGAAGAGCTCGCTCTCGAGCTGCGACTGGCGGGCGCGCATCCAGTTGCGGTTGCCCTGCACCGTGTTGATCTCGCCGTTGTGGGCGATCATGCGGAACGGCTGCGCGAGCGGCCACGACGGGAAGGTGTTCGTCGAGTACCGCGAGTGCACGAGGGCGAGCTTCGAGGCGAAGCGCTCGTCGCTGAGGTCGGGGTAGAACGGCTCGAGCTGCAGCGTCGTCACCATGCCCTTGTAGACGAGCGTGCGGCTCGACAGCGAGGGGAAGTACGACCCGAGCTCGCGCTCGGCGCGCTTGCGCAAGCGGAAGGTCTGACGATCGAGCTGGATGCCCGACAGCGGCTGCCCGTCGGCGCCGGAGCGCGTCGAGCGCACGAAGAGCTGCTCGAACGCGGGCATCGCCTCGCGGGCGAGCGTGCCGATCGGCTCGGGGTTCGTCGGCACCTCGCGCCAGCCCAGCAGCTCCAGGCCCTCCTCGGCGACGATGCGCTCGATACCCGCCTTCTCGGCGGCGCGCTCGTCGGCGTCGGTGGGCAGGAACGCGGTGCCGACGGCGTAGCGACCGACGGCGGGCAGCTCGAAGGGCACCACGGCGCGCAGGAACGCATCCGGGATCTGGGTCAGGATGCCCGCGCCATCGCCCGTGCCCGCATCCGAGCCGACCGCGCCGCGGTGCTCGAGGTTGCGCAGGGCGTCGAGGGCCGCCTGGATGATGTCGTGGCCGGCCGTGCCGCGCAGCGTCGCCACCATCGCGAGCCCGCAGGCGTCGCGCTCGCGCTGCGGGTCGTACAGACCCTGCGCGGCGGGCACGCCGGAGAACCGCTGGTAGGGCAGGTGCTGGGTGCGATCCATGGGGAACCGTCCTCGTGTGGAGCAGGATGGGACGTCGCTGGCCCGATGGAAGGGGGCGCGCTCGATGGGCGCGAGAAGGGACGCGAGACGCTGGTGGGCGCGCCTCTACGACCGAGTGGTGGCTTCGCTTGTGGCTGCAGACGTTCCGGTGGTGGCGGAGACGAGATCGGCTCCGTTGCCGTCGTCGTCGGTCTCGGTGTAGACCTCGTCGGAGTCTACCCCAGCCTGCGGCGACCACTCGCGGCCCGACACGTACGGGCTCGGCTCGACGCCGGTGTGCCGGCGGTGCTGCACCAGGATGATCACGAGACCGATGACGATCGCGGCCCAGGCCGCCCACACGTTCACCCGGACGCCGAGGAAGAGCTCGCTCGGGTCGAGGCGGATCGACTCGAACACGCTGCGGCCCGCGCCGTACCAGATCAGGTAGGCGCCGAGCAGCTTGCCCCACTGCACCTTGAGGCGGGCATCCAGCAGCAGCAGCACGGCGACGCCGGCGAGGTTCCAGACGATCTCGTACAGGAAGGTCGGGTGGAAGAGCGTGGCGTCGGGGAGGCCGACCGGGATCGCGTCGTTCGGGCGATCGATCTCGAGGCCCCACGGCAGGTTCGTCGGCAGGCCGAAGAGCTCCTGGTTGAACCAGTTGCCGAGACGGCCGAAGGCCTGCGCGAGCAGCAGGCCAGGGGCCAGCGCGTCGGCGAAGGACCAGAAGCGGATGCCCGTCACGCGGCAGCCGATCCACACGCCGATCGCCCCGCCGATGAGAGCCCCGAAGATCGCCAGGCCGCCCTCCCAGATGCGCAGGGTCGCCCACAGGTCGGCGCCCTCGAAGAAGTAATCGTCGGGGTGGGTCAGCACGTGGTAGACGCGGCCGCCGATGATGCCGAGCGGCACCGCGAACAGCGCGATGTCGAGCGTGATCCAGCGCTCGGCGCCGCGCTTCGAGAGGCGGTGGTTCGTCAGCACCGTCGCCGCCACGATGCCGAGCAGGATCCACAGCGCGTAGGCGTAGACGTTCACATCGAAGGTGAACCACGACAGGCCGAGGTCGCGCAGCCACTGGCCGACGTTGAACACGCGCCACTCGTCGCTCGGGCTCGGGATGCTCAGGGCGTGGATCACGGTGGAGAGGACCTTTCCGTCGTCTGGGGCTCGGTTCAGCCTAGGGCTTGCCGGTGGCGAGCTCGGCCGCGAGGCGGCCCACCGCGGGCACCCCGCCCTCGGCGAGGGCCGACACCAGGCGCGAGCCGACGATCGCGCCGTCGGCGTAGGTGAGCACGTCGGCGACCTGCTCGGGCGTGGAGATGCCGACGCCGACGCAGGCGCTCGTCGCCCCCGCCTCGCGCAGTCGGCCGATGACGCCGCGTGCGGCGGCATCGACGTCGGCGCGCGCTCCCGTGATGCCCATCGTCGAGACCGCGTAGACGAAGCCGCGGCTCGACTCGACGGCCTGGCGCATGCGCGCGTCCGACGAGGAGGGCGCGGCGAGGAAGACGCGATCCAGCGCGTGGGCGTCGGAGGCGGACATCCACTCGCCCGCCTCGTCGGGGATGAGATCGGGGGTGATGAGGCCCGCTCCCCCGGCGTTCTCCAGGTCGGTCGCGAAGCGGTCGACGCCGTACTGCATCACCGGGTTCCAGTAGGTCATCACGAGCAGCGGGGCGTCGACGCGCGAGCGGATGCGCTCGACGGCCTCGAAGCCCTGGCGCAGCGTGAAGCCGTTCTCGAGCGCCTGCTGGGTGGCCTTCTGGATGACCAGGCCATCCATGACCGGGTCGCTGTACGGCAGACCGAGCTCGACGACGTCGACGCCGTTCTCCAGCAGCGCCACGGCCGCGTCGACGCTCGTGTCGAGGTCGGGGAAGCCGACCGGCAGGTAGCCGATGAGCGCGCCGGAGCCGGCCTCCTTGCGCGCGGCGATCGCCGCGGCGACGGGGCTCGCGATCGTCGGGGTGCTCATGCCTGGCCCTCCTCGGCGGCGGTCGGGTGCGCATCGGCCTCAGCGGCGCGCTCGGCGGCCTTCGCGTCGAGCAGGCCGAAGTAGCGCGCGGCGGTCTCCATGTCCTTGTCGCCGCGGCCGGAGAGGTTGACGAGCACGATCCCGTCGGGGCCGAGCTCGCGGCCGAGCTCGAGGGCTCCGTGCAGGCCGTGCGCGGTCTCGATGGCGGGGATGATGCCCTCGGTGCGGCTCAGCAGGCGCAGAGCATCCATCGCCTGCGCGTCGGTCACGCCGCGGTACTCGGCCCGGCCGATCTCGGCCAGCCACGCGTGCTCGGGGCCGACGCCCGGGTAGTCGAGGCCCGCGGAGATCGAGTGCGACTCCATCGTCTGACCGTCGGCGTCCTGCAGCATGAGGCTCTTCGCGCCGTGCAGCACGCCGAGGCGGCCCATCGTGATCGTCGCCGCGTGGAACGGCGTGTCGATGCCATCGCCGGCCGCCTCGAGGCCGACCAGCCGTACGTCGGCGTCGTCGAGGAAGGCGTGGAAGATGCCCATGGCGTTGCTGCCGCCGCCCACGCACGCCGCGACCGCGTCGGGCAGGCGACCGGTGAGCTCGAGCACCTGCTCGCGCGCCTCGATGCCGATGACCGAGTGGAAGTCGCGCACCATGACCGGGAACGGGTGCGGGCCCGCGACCGTGCCCAGGAGGTAGTGGGTGTGCTCGACGTTCGCAACCCAGTCGCGCAGGGCCTCGTTGATCGCGTCCTTGAGGGTGCGCGAACCGGTCGTGACTGGCACGACCTCGGCGCCCAGCAGCTTCATACGGGCGACGTTGAGCGCCTGACGCTCGGTGTCGACCTCGCCCATGTAGACCACGCACTCCAGGCCGAACAGGGCCGCGGCCGTCGCGCTCGCGACGCCGTGCTGGCCCGCGCCGGTCTCGGCGATGATACGGCGCTTGCCGAGGCGCTTGGCGAGCAGGGCCTGCCCGAGCACGTTGTTGATCTTGTGCGAGCCGGTGTGGTTCAGGTCTTCGCGCTTCAGCAGGATGCGGGCCCCGCCGGCGTGCTCGGCGAAGCGCTTCGCCTCGGTGATGATCGAGGGTCGGCCGGTGTAGGTGCGGTGCAGCTCGGCGAGCTCGGCGGCGAACGCCGGGTCGGTGCGCGCCTCGCTGTACGCGGCATCGAGCTCGTCGAGCGCGGCGATGAGCGACTCGGGCACGAAGCGGCCGCCGAAGCTGCCGAAGTAGGGGCCCTGCTGGGTGCGGAGACTCATGAGACCTTCCGGAACGACTCGACCGCGGCGCGGGGATCGCCGCCGGTCACGAGCGCCTCGCCGACGAGCACGGCGTCGGCGCCCGCGGCGCGGTAGTGGATGACGTCGTCGACCCCGAGCACGGCCGACTCGGCGATGCGCACGGCGCCGGCCGGGATCATCGGGGCCAGGCGCCCGAACAGGTCTCGGTCGAGCTCGAAGGTCGACAGGTTGCGGGCGTTCACGCCGATGACGCCCGCGCCGAGGTCGACGGCTCGGCGCACCTCGTCCGCGTCATGCGTCTCGACCAGCGGCGTCATGCCGAGCTCGGTGATGAGCCGGTGCAGGCTCGCGAGCGTCGCGTCGTCGAGCGCCGCGACGATGAGCAGCACGAGGTCGGCGCCCGCGGCGCGCGCCTCGAGCACCTGGTACGGCTCGGCGATGAAGTCCTTCCGCAGCAGCGGGGTGTCGACCGCGGCGCGCACGGCCACGAGGTCGTCGAGGCTGCCGCCGAAGCGGCGCTCCTCCGTGAGCACGCTGATGGCGCTCGCCCCGCCCGCCGCGTACTCGACCGCGAGCGCGGCCGGGTCGGGGATGCTCGCGAGCGACCCGCGCGAGGGGCTCGCGCGCTTCACCTCGGCGATGACCTTGATCGTCTCCGCCGGGGCGAGGGCGGCGCGGGCGTCGCGCGCGGGCGGCGCCGCGAGCGCGGCGGCCTCGACCTCGGCGAGCGAGCGGGTCTCGCGGCGGCGAGCCGCGTCGGCGAGGGCTCCGGCGACGAGGTCGCCGAGCACTTAGTGGTGCGCCTTCGGCGAGTAGCGCGGACCCTTCACGCCGTAGCCGGCCTTGGCCATGAGCGCGCCGACGACGAGGCCGACGACGACGAGACCGGCGCTCGCCCACACGATGAGGGGCTGGTCGAACCAGAACGCGAGGGTGCCGATCGCGAACGCGATGAGGATGATCGTCACGGCCGTCCAGGCGGCGGGCGAGTGTCCGTGGCCGGGGTCGGAGTGCGCGTTCATGGGTCTCCTCGAGCGTCGAGTGCAGGTGGGGGGTGGCGCGCGCGACGCTCCGCCGCGGCGCTGCCGCCAGTCTACCCCGCGGTCGGGTCGCGGCCATCGCTCAGCGCGTCCCACGCGTCGAATCGATCGGTGCGGGCGGCGTCGCCCGCCGCGGTCGCGTCTCCATCGGCCACGGAGGTCGGCGTCGCGCCGGCGACGGGCTCGGTGCGCACGGCGTCGTACTTCCGCACGCGCTCCGGCCAGCGCCGGGCGCTCGCGGCGACGCCGACGCCCGCGACGATGCCGAGCACGCCCGCGGCGAGGGCGATCGCCGGCCAGGCGGTGAGCTGCGCGCGCTCCACGATCGCGCGCACGGAGTCGTCGCCGTCGACGCCGCTCGCGGCCGTGACCGCCGCTGAGACCGCGCCGACCGGGTCGCCGAGGGCGAGGGCGGCGGAGATCGTGATCGCCGCGCCGAGCAGCACCAGCAGCACGCCGAGCACGACGCGGAAGAACGGCCCGGCGAGCGCGAGGGCGGCGACGAGCGCGAGCGCGGCGAGGGCCAGGGCGGGCAGCGCGGGCGCCGCGACATCCCCCGCCGCGGTCACCGCGACGCCGCCCTCGATCGTCGCGTCGACCCACGGCTGGGTCCAGGCCAGCAGCGCGAGCCCGGCCACGACGGCGGGGGCCAGCAGCGCCAGCAGCCGCACGCGGCGCGGCGTCATGCGCCCGCCGCCCGCAGGGCGTTCGCGATCGCGACCGCGCGCAGCGGCGCGGCGGCCTTGTTGACGGCCTCCTGGTGCTCGGTCGCGGGGTCGGAGTCGGCCACGAGGCCAGCGCCCGCCTGCACGTGCGCGACCCCGTCGCGCAGATACGCGGTGCGGATGGCGATCGCGAGGTCGACGTCGCCCGAGAACGAGAAGTAGCCCACCACTCCCCCGTACACGCCGCGGCGCGCGGGCTCGAGCTCGTCGATGATCTGCAGCGCGCGCGGCTTCGGCGCGCCGCTCAGGGTGCCGGCGGGGAAGGTCGCGCGGAACACGTCGATCGGCGAGGCCGTCGGCCGGATGTCGCCCTCGACGCTCGAGACCAGGTGCATGATGTGGCTGAAGCGTTCCACCTGCATGAACTCGGTCACCTCGACCGTGCCAGCTCGGCACACCTTCGAGAGGTCGTTGCGCGCGAGGTCGACGAGCATGAGGTGCTCGGCCTGCTCCTTCGCGTCGGCGAGCAGCTCGTCGGCGAGCTCCTGGTCGGCCTCGGGCGTCTCACCGCGCGGGCGCGAGCCCGCGATCGGGTGCGAGTAGACGCGACCATCGGTGACCTTCACGAGGGCCTCGGGCGACGAGCCGACGATCGCGTACGGCTCGCCCGCCGCGGTCGTGAGCGTAAGCGCGTACATGTAGGGCGAGGGGTTGAGGGCCCGCAGCACCCGGTAGACGTCGAGCGGGGATGCCGTGAGCGGGTGATCGAAGCGCTGCGCCACGACCACCTGGAACACGTCGCCATCGCGGATGAACCGCTTCGAGGCCTCGACCGCGGCCAGGTACTCCTCGCGCGTCGAGCGCGGCTGCGGCGTCGGCGCCACCCCGAGGTCGATGTGGGCGGGCTCGGTGCTCGCCGGGCGACCCAGCTCGGCCTCGAGCGCGTCCAGACGCTGCTGGGCGTGCGACCACATCGCGTCGGGCTCGTCGACGCCGTCGGCGAGCACCGACACCACGAGCGACACGGTGCCCTGGCGGTGGTCCATGACGAGCAGCTCGCTCACGAAGGCGAAGGCCAGCTCGGGGCACGGGAAGTCGGCGGGCGGGGCATCCGGCAGATGCTCGATGCGCCGCACCGCGTCCCACCCGATGAAGCCCACGAGGCCGCCCGTGAGCGGCGGGTGCGCCGCGTCGCGGGGCGATGCCCAGCGCGCGTGCAGCGCGTCGAGGGCGTCGAGCGTGCCCTCGGGCATCGCGCCGCCGAAAGCGCGGTCGGCGTCGAGCCCCGTGTCGATCCACGCGGTGCTGCCCTCGTGCTCGGTGAGCACGCCGAAGCTGCGCACACCGATGAACGAGTACCGCGACCAGATGCCGCCCTGCTCGGCGGACTCCAGCAGGAATCCGCCCGGCCGGCCCTCGGCGAGCGAGCGGTACAGGCCCACCGGGGTGAGGGCGTCGGCGAAGAGCTCGCGCACGACGGGGACGACGCGGGCGGAGGCCAGCTGGCGGTCGAAGTCGGCGCGCGTCGTCGCGGTCATCGCTCGGGATCCTCCGGGTCGGCGGTCGCCTCGCCCCGAGGCGGGGCGGGCAGGGGCAGGAAGGGGTCGACGTCGAAGCAGCGGCGCTCGCCCGTGTGGCAGGCGGGGCCGATCTGCTCGACCTGCACGAGCAGCGCGTCGCCGTCGCAGTCGAGCTCGGCGCCGCGCAGCAGCTGGATGTTGCCGCTCGTGTCGCCCTTGCGCCAGTACTCCTGGCGCGAGCGGCTCCAGTACGTCACCCGGCCGCCGGTGAGCGTTCGGCGCAGCGCCTCGGCGTCCATGTAGCCGACCATGAGCACCTCGCGGGAATCCCACTGCTGGATGACCGCGGGCAGGAGGCCCTGGCCGTCGAACCGGGCACGCGCGACGACCTCAGCCGCGGCAACCGCCGCCATCGTCACGGAGGTGTGCTCGTGCGGGGTCATCGCACGCTCACCCCCGCCTCGCGCAGCGCCTGCTTGACCTCGCCGACCGTCAGCTCGGCGTTGTGGAAGACGCTCGCCGCGAGCACGGCGTCAGCGCCGGCCGCGATCGCGGGCGCGAAGTGCTCGAGCGCGCCCGCGCCGCCCGAGGCGATGACCGGCACGGTGGCGATGTCGTGCATGGCCGCGATGAGCTCGGTGTCGAAGCCCGCCTTCGTGCCGTCGGCGTCGATCGAGTTGACGAGTAGCTCGCCGGCGCCGCGCTCCATGGCCTCCTTCGCCCAGGCGAGAGCGTCGATCTCGGTGCGCGTGCGGCCGCCGTGCGTCGTCACGACGAAGCCACTCGGGGCGTGCTCGTCGCGCGTCACGTCGAGCGAGAGCACGCACACCTGCGCGCCGAACCGGTCGGCGATGTCGTCGATGAGGTCGGGGCGGGCGATCGCAGCGCTGTTGACGCCGATCTTGTCGGCGCCATGGGCGAGCAGCTTCGCCACGTCATCGCTCGAGCGCACCCCGCCGCCGACCGTGAGCGGGATGAACACCTGCTCGGCCGTCGCGCGCACGACGTCGAACATCGTGTCGCGGTTGTCGACCGTCGCCTTCACGTCGAGGAAGGTGATCTCGTCGGCGCCCTGCTCGTAGTACTTGCGCGCGAGCTCGATGGGGTCGCCCGCGTCGCGCAGGTTGAGGAAGTTCACGCCCTTCACGACGCGGCCCGCGGCCACGTCGAGGCAGGGGATGACCCGGACGGCGACGCTCATCAGATGCGGGCGGCGTGGATGGGCGTGACGAGAATCGCGCGGGCGCCGAGGTCGTAGAGCGCATCCATGACGTGGTTCGTCTCGTGCCGCGGCACCATCGCGCGCACGGCGACCCATTCGGGGTCGGCGAGCGGGCTCACGGTCGGCGACTCGAGGCCGGGCGTGACCTCCTGCGCGGCGGCGAGCAGCGAGCGCGGCAGGTCGTAGTCGATGAGCACGTACTGGCGGGCGACGAGCACGCCCTGCAGGCGGCGCTGCAGCGTCGCGATGCCGGCCAGGTCGGGCTTCGCGCTGATGAGCACGGCGGTCGACTCGAGGATCACCGGGCCGACGATCTCGAGCCCCTGAGCGCGGAGCGTCGAGCCCGTCGAGACGACGTCGGCCACCGCGTCGGCGACTCCCAGGCGCACGGCCGACTCCACCGCGCCGTCGAGGCGGATGAGCTGCGCCGTCACGCCGCGCTCGGCGAGGAACGCTCCGACGAGCCCCGGGTAGCTCGTCGCGATGCGGCGGCCCTCGAGGTCGGCGAGGTCGTGCACCGTGCCAGGCACGGCGGCGAAGCGGAAGGTCGAGTCGCCGAAGTCGAGCGACTGGATCTCGACCGCCTCGGAGCCGGAGTCGAGCAGCAGATCGCGGCCCGTGATGCCGACGTCGAGGGCGCCCGAGCCGACGTAGGTCGCAATGTCGCGCGGCCTGAGGTAGAAGAACTCGACGCCGTTGCGCGGGTCGGCGACGGTGAGCGCTCGAGGGTCGCGGCGGCCGGCGTAGCCGGCCTCGACGAGCATCTCGACGGCGGTCTCGGAGAGGGAGCCCTTGTTGGGCACCGCGATTCTCAGCATGGGGGTCTCTTCGTCGGCCGCGACGCGCGCGGCGGGCTGCGGGGTGGTGGCGGGCATGGCCGCCTAGAGGTGCTTGTAGACGTCGTCGAGCGTCAGGCCCTTGGCGAGCATGAGCACCTGCAGGTGGTAGAGCAGCTGCGAGATCTCCTCCGCGGTGGCCTCGTCGCTCTCGTACTCGGCCGCCATCCAGACCTCGGCGGCTTCCTCGACGATCTTCTTGCCGATCGCATGCACGCCGGCGTCGAGTTGCTCGACGGTGCCGGAGCCGGCCGGCCGGGTGCGTGCGGTCTCGCCGAGCTCGGCGAAGAGGGCGTCGAAGGTCTTCACGATGCTCCAGGGTACCGGGCGGCGCAGGGCGCCCCGCGCCGCCCGGTGCGGCTCAGCTGACGCCGAGCAGGTCGATGACGAAGACGAGCGTGCGGCCGGAGAGGCGGTGGCCGCCGCCGGCGGGACCGTAGGCGAGGTGGGGCGGGCAGACGAGCTGGCGTCGGCCGCCGACGCGCATGCCGGGGATGCCCTGCTGCCAGCCAGCGATGAGGCTGCCGAGGGGGAAGTTGATCGACGAGCCGCGGTTCCACGACGCGTCGAACTCCTCGCCGGTCTCGAACTCGACGCCGACGTAGTGCACGTTCACGGTCGAGCCGGGGGTCGCCTCGGGGCCGTCGCCGACGACGAGGTCGGTGATGACGAGCTCGGTGGGCGCGGGGCCCTCGAAGAAGTCGATCTCGGGCTTGCTCAGTTCACTCATGGTTCCATCCAAGCAGACGCCCGGTGCGCGGATGCCCGGCGCAGGCTCAGTGCGCGTGCGCGGTCGCGGCGGCCCGCAGCTCGGCGATCGCGTGTTCGACGTCGGCCGCGCCGTACACGCTCGACCCGGCCACGAAGGTGTCGGCGCCCGCCTCGGCCGCGATGCCGATCGTGTCGACCGTGATGCCGCCGTCGACCTGCAGCCAGACGTCGAGCCCGTCGGCGTCGACGACCTGCTTGAGGGCCCGCAGCTTCGGCATCATGTCGGCCATGAAGGCCTGCCCGCCGAAGCCCGGCTCGACGGTCATGACGAGCACCTGGTCGAACTCCGGCAGGAGGTCGAGGTAGCCCTCGACGGGCGTGCCCGGCTTGAGAGCGAGGCCCGCCCGTGCGCCCCGCTCGCGCAGCGCTCGGGCGGTGGCCACGGCATCCGTCGCCGCCTCGGCGTGGAAGGTGACCGAGAACGCCCCGAGCTCGGCGTAGCCGGGAGCCCAGCGGCCGACGTCGCTGATCATGAGGTGCACGTCGAGCGGCACGGGCGAGACGGCCTGGATGCGCTGCACCATCTGCGGCCCGAACGTGAGGTTGGGCACGAAGTGGTTGTCCATGACGTCGACGTGCACGAGATCGGCTGAGCCGATGCGCTCGAGGTCGCGCTGCATGTTGACGAAGTCGGCCGACAGGATGCTCGGGTTGATGCGCACGGTCACGGCTGAAGCGTAGCGACCGGCTTCGTCAGCAGCTGGATGAACATCGCGTCGGTGCCGTGGCGATGCGGCCACAGCTGCACGGCGCCGCCGAGGCGGGGGGCGTCGGGCAGGTCGAGGGGCTCGCGCGCCACCCGCTGCACGACGCTCGCGGTGTCGAGCCACTCGAGCTCGGGGTGCGCGGCGAGGGCGCGCTCGACCACCTCGGTCGTCTCGGCCGGATGCGGTGAGCACGTCACGTAGGCCAGCAGGCCACCGGGGCGCAGGGCCGCGATCGCGGCCTCCAGCAGCTCGCTCTGCAGGCTCGCGAGCTCGGGCACGTCGGCGGCGGTCTTGCGCCAGCGCGCCTCCGGGCGGCGGCGCAGCGCGCCGAGCCCCGTGCAGGGTGCGTCGAGCAGGATGCGGTCGAAACCCTCGGGGTGCTCGGCCGCGATCGTGCGCCCATCGCCGGCGCGCACGACGATGCTCGCTTCGATCGGCGCGAGGGCGCGGCGCACGAGGTCGGCGCGGGCCGGCACGACCTCGTTCGCGAGCAGATGCGCGCCGCCCGACGCGGCCTCGGCTGCGAGCAGCGCCGCCTTGCCGCCCGGACCGGCGCAGAGGTCGAGCCAGCGCTCGCCGGGCTCGACCGGCCGCGCCCGGCTCAGGGCGAGCGCGGCGAGCTGGCTGCCCTCGTCCTGCACGCGCACGACGCCCGCCACGACGCGCGGGTCGGCCGCCGGGTCGCCGCTCGGCGCTGCCAGGCCGACGGGCGAGAAGCGTGCGCGCTCGGCTTCGGCGGGCACCTCGGCGAGGCCGGGCAGCGCCACGAGGCTCACGCGGGGTGCGGCGTTGTCGGCCTCCAGGAGGGCGCCGAGCTCGTCGGAGCGCCCCTCGCGCTCGAGCGCCGATCGCAGGGCGGCCACGACCCAGACGGGGTGCGCCGTCGAGAGGGCGAGGCGGGCATCCACGTCATCGCCCGGATGCTCGGCGAGCAGCTGCGCGACCCACTCCCCCTCGCTGCGCGTCGCGATGCGTCGCAGCACGGCGTTGAGGAAGCCCGTGGCGCGGTGCGCGCCGACCGCGCGGCTCAGCTCGACGGTCTCGCCGACGGCGGCGTGCGCGGGTGTGCGCATGCCGACGAGCTGGTGGGCGCCGAGGCGGAGGATGTCGAGCGCGACGGCATCGATCGCCTCGAGCTCGCGGCCCGAGGCGGCGACGATGATCGCGTCGTACAGCCCGCGACGCCGCAGGGTGCCGTAGGCGAGCTCGGTCGCGAAGGCGGCGTCGGCGAGGCTCAGTCGCGCGCGGGAGATCGTCGAGGGCAGCAGGAGGTTCGCGTAGGCGTCGTCGCGCGACACGGCCCGCACGACCTCGAGCGCGACGCCGCGGGCCGACTGCCCGAGTTTCGCACCGGCGCGGGCGGATGCCCGGCCGCCGTCGCCGCGGGCGCCGGTCGCGCGGCCCCGGCCCGCTCCGCCGCCCGGGGTGCCGCCGAGGCGCGCGCCGCCGCCGCGCGGGGCTCTCACGAGAACTCCGGGAGGGCGGCGCCCAGCCCCCGGGCCCAGTCGGCGGCGGACATCGCCGAGCGGCCCGCCGGCTGCACGCGCAGCAGTTCGAGCGGTACCGTGGCCGTGCCGACGAGCACGCGGCCGCTCTCGACGGCGACCGCGCCCGCGGGCAGTGGGCGCGCATCGCGGGCGGGGGTGGCTTCGAGCACCTTCACGACGAGGCCGTCGCGGGTCGAGGTGAATGCGCCGGGTTCCGGCGTGACGCCCCGCACGCGCGCGTGCACGGCGTCGACGCTCTCCCCCCAGCGGATGCGCGCATCCTCGCGCTGCAGCTTCGGCGCGAACGTGGGCTCGCCGACCTGCGGGTGCGCGACCGCGGTGCCGGCGGCGAGCCCGTCGACGACCCGGGTCGTCAGCGCGGCACCGGAGACGCTCAGCGCGTCGAGCAGCGCGCCGGCGGTGCGGTGGGCGCCGATCGGCTCGGCCTCCTGCGCGAACCAGTCGCCCTCGTCGAGCCCGGGCGCGAGCTGGAACACGGTCGCACCGGTCACCTCATCGCCGGCGATGATCGCGTGCTGCACGGGCGCGGCACCCCTCCAGCGCGGCAGCAGCGAGAAGTGCAGGTTGATCCAGCCCAGGCGGGGCCAGCTCAGCAGCGGCTCGCGCACGAGGCCGCCGTAGGCGACGATGACGCCGAGGTCGACCTCGAGCGGCAGCAGCTCGGGCTCGAGCTCGCGCAGTCGCACCGCCTCAAGCACGGGCAGGCCGAGCGCCTCGGCAGCCTGCGCGACCGGTGTCGGGGTGAGCACGCGCTTGCGGCCCAGGGGTGCGGGCGGGCGGGTGATGACGCGCACGATCTCGTGCTCGCTCGCGGCGAGCGACTGCAGCGTCGGCACAGCGGCCGCGGGGCTTCCGGCGACGACGAGGCGCAGAGCGGTCATCCCTCCATCCTCCCCGATGCGCGGCCGGGGCCCGTGCCGGCGGGGTCGTCGAACGGCTCCTGGTCGTCGAAGCGCACGCGCAGCGGCACGACGCGCCGCCGAGGCGGGCTGCCGGGGATGCGCGGCGCGCGGCTCGTGGCCGCCTTCACGAGGGCGGCCTTCAGCAGCTCGGCGACCTCGGGGCCGCGCGCGAAGTCGAAGCGCACGATCGCCCGCACGCGATCGTCGCCGAGCTCGACCGGCCCGAGCACGTCGACCCCGTCGAGCTGCGCGACCTGCGCGGTCGCTGCGGCGACGGCGGAGGGCTCGCCGGCGACGGCCGCGACGCGGACGGCGGGCGGGAAGCGCAGGACCCGACGGTCGGCGAGCTCGCTCGCGGCCACGCGCTCCGGCTCGCCCGTGGCGAGCGCGGTGGCGACCGCTCCCCCGACGCCGACGAGCAGCACCGGGGCGTCAGGTGCGGCGAGGGCCGCGGCGGTGCACCACCAGCGCACGCAGTCCTCCACGACGCGCAGGCTCTCGCGCGCGAGCATCCGCTCGCCGTCGAGCAGCAGCACCGCCCGGTAGCCGCCCTCCGCGACGGGCTCGGCGCCGCGCGTCGCCACGACGAGCGTGCGGCCCCGGGGCACCGCCTGCACGGGCGTGTCGCCGTCGGAGACGATCACCCGGGCGCCCGGGAAGGCGCGCCCGAGCTCGTCGGCCGTGCGCGCCGAGCCGCGGCCGACCGTGCGCCAGCGCGTGCCGTCGCAGCTCGAGCACCGCCAGTCGACCGCGAGCGCCCCGCACCACTGACAGGCGGGCGCGGTGCCCTCGCGACGCTGGGCGAGCGGGCCCCGGCAGGCGAGGCAGCGGGCCGTCTCGCCGCAGTCGGCGCAGGCCAGTCGGGGCGCGAAGCCGGGGCGCGCGACCTGCACGAGCACCGGCCCCGCCTCGAGAGCCTCGCGCACCGCGCGCCACGCGGTCGAGGGGATGCGGGCCCGCGCGGCGGGCCCGTCGGCGCCGAGCTGCTGCGCGGTGGGGGTGATGCGGCGCCGCTGCCGGCCGGCCGGAGCGACCGCCCGAGCGTGCCCGATCTCGACGAGTCGCTGGGTCTCGGTGCTGCGCGCCTGCGCGGCGAGCACGAGGGCGCAGTCGGCGTCGGCCTGGCGCAGCAGCGCGAGGTCGCGGGCGTGCACTCCGGGCGCGTGCTGCTCGGCCATGAGGGGATCGCCGTCATCCCACAGGGCGATGAGGCCGAGCGCGTGCGCCGGGCTCGCCGGCGCCGCGCGCGTGCCGAGGATCGCGACCGGTCGTGGCTCGAGCGTGCGGAGGAAGCCGCGGTAGCGGTCGGCCGCGGGCTGGCCCGCGTCGATGCGCGCGATCGACTCGGCGGGCAGCATGGCCGCGAGCGCATGGGCGACGTGCTCGACGTCGCGATAGTCGGGCACGGCGAGGATCGCCGAGCGGCCGCGCTCGACGGCGGCGGCGGCGAGCTCGGCGAGCGTGCGGGCCGCGGCGGGCATCCACCGACCGGCGACCTCGACGGGCTGGCCGATCGCGGTGAGCGCGACCCGGCGCTCGGCCTGCGGTGCGGCGGCGTCGAGCAGTCGGGCGAGCGCCTCGGGCGCGTAACCGGCGACGGTCAGCGGGGTGGCGGCGTCGAGCGCGGGCGCGCCTGGGGGCGGCGCGGCCTCAGCGCCGGCCGCGAGCCCCGCGAGCCACGCCTTCTCCACGCGCACCTGGCGCGGCGGGATGACGAGCCGCGCGAGGTCGCTCGCGGTGCCGGCCGCGCGGTCGGCGGCGCGGCGAATGAGCCGGTAGACCGCCGCATCGAGCACGGGCGCGGCCGAGACGACCTCGCTGAGCTCGCTCAGCACCCCGTCGAAGGAGGCGCCGTCGGCGAGCTCGACGAGGTATCCCTTCGCCTCGCGGCCGGCGGCGCGCAGCGGCACCGTCACGCGCACACCGGGCCGCGCGGACGCGCGCAGCCGCTCGGGCACCCGGTAGTCGAAGAGCCGGTCGAGCTGCGGCAGCGGCGAGTCGAGCAGCACGCGAGCGACGAGCCCCGTGGAGCGATCCGTCGGGGACGCGGAGGCGTCGGCCGCGGCGGGCGCGACGGCGGGCACCGGAGGGGGCTCGAGCCCCTCGAGCGTCTCGCTCACGGCCCGGCCGCTCGTCAGAGCCCGGCGGCCGACCGCAGGTCGTCGACGCGGTCGGTGCGCTCCCACGTGAAGTCGGGCAGCTCGCGCCCGAAGTGCCCGTAGGTCGAGGTCTGCGCGTAGATCGGGCGCAGCAGGTCGAGATCGCGCACGATCGCGCCCGGCCGCAGGTCGAACACCTCGCGGATGGCGGCGGTGATGCGGTCCTCCGGCACGTGGTGCGTGCCGAAGGTCTCGACGTAGAGCCCGACGGGCGAGGCCGTGCCGATCGCGTAGGCCACCTGCACTTCGAGCCGGTCGGCGAGGCCCGCGGCGACCGCGTTCTTCGCCACCCAGCGCATGGCGTAGGCGGCCGAGCGGTCGACCTTCGACGGGTCCTTGCCCGAGAAGGCGCCGCCGCCGTGCCGCGAGGCGCCCCCGTAGGTGTCGACGATGATCTTGCGCCCGGTGAGCCCCGCGTCGCCCTGCGGGCCGCCGATGACGAAGCGGCCGGTCGGGTTGATGAGGATGCGCGGCGCGTGCTCGCCGAACCCGTGCTGCTCGAGCACGGGGCGGATGACGGTCTCGGCGACCTCGGCCCGCAGGCGCTCGGTCGTGACGCTCTCGGCGTGCTGCGTCGACAGCACGACCGTCTCGATCGTGCGCGGGGTCTGGCCCTCGTAGCCGATCGTGACCTGCGTCTTGCCGTCGGGCGCGAGGTAGTCGAGCACACCCGACCTCCGCACGTCGGCGAGGCGCTCGGCGAGGCGATGGGCGAGCCAGATGGGCAGCGGCATGAGCTGCGGGGTCTCGCGCACGGCGTAGCCGAACATGATGCCCTGGTCGCCCGCGCCCTGCGCGTCGCCGGCGTCGGCGCTCGACTGCTCGCGCGACTCGAACGCCGCGTCGACGCCCTGCGCGATGTCGGGCGACTGGCCGCCGATCGAGATCGACACGCCGCACGACCGGCCGTCGAACCAGACGTCGGACGAGGTGTAGCCGATGTCGGTGATGCGCTGGCGCACGATGCCCGGGATGTCGACGTAGCCGGAGGTCGTGACCTCGCCCGCGACGTGCACGAGCCCGGTCGTCACGAGCGTCTCGACGGCGACGCGCGCGGTCGGGTCGACGGCGAGCAGCGCGTCGAGGATCGAGTCGGAGACCTGGTCGCAGATCTTGTCGGGGTGCCCCTCGGTGACCGATTCGGAGGTGAAGAGGCGCAGCGAGGACATGCGGTTCCTGTCGTGTCGAGAGGGCGGAGCGAGGGAGCGCGGAGCGCGGCTCAGGCGAGCGCGTCGAGGATACGGTCGGCCACCGACAGCTTGTCGCCCGAGGCTGTGGAGACGACGCTACCGGTCGCGTCGAGGATCATGACGTCGTTGGTCGGGGTGCCGAAGCCCTCGCTCCAGCCCACGCGGTTCACCACGAGGTAGTCGGCGCCCTTCCGGGCGACCTTCGCCGCCCCGAGGGCCCGCAGGGCCTCGGCATCCGCCTCGGTCTCGGCGGCGAAGCCGACGATGCGCTGGCCGGGAGCGCGCTCGGCGGCGAGCGTCGCGAGCACGTCGGGCGTGCGCTCGAGCTCGAGGGTCAGCGTCTCGCCGACGGCCTCCTTCTTGAGCTTGCCCTCGGCGACCTCGCGGGGACGGAAGTCGGCGACCGCGGCCGCCATGATGACGGTGTCGTGCTCGGGCGCGAGTCGGCGCATCGTCGCCAGCAGCTCGTCGGTGGTGCCCACGTGCTCGACGGCGACGCCGTGCGGCGGCTCCACCTCGAGGTGGGCGGCGACGAGCGTCACGCGAGCGCCCCGAGCGACCGCGGCCCGCGCGAGCGCGACGCCCTGGCGCCCGCTCGAGCGGTTGCCGAGGAAGCGCACCGGGTCGAGCGGCTCGCGCGTGCCGCCGGCCGAGATGAGGATGCTGCGCCCGGCCAGATCGCGCGGGCCCGCCGCGGCGAGGGCCACCGCCACGATCTCGTCGGGCTCACTCATGCGGCCCGCCCCGGAGTCGCTGCCGGTGAGCTGGCCCGAGGCGGGGCCGACGATCGTGACGCCGCGCGAGCGGAGGGTCGCGATGTTGGCCTGCGTGGCCGCGTTCTCCCACATCTCGGTGTGCATCGCGGGCGCGATGACGAGCGGGGCGCGGGAGGCGAGCACGGTCGTGCCGAGGAGGTCGCCGGCGAGACCGGCCGCGAGCGACGCGATCGTGTGCGCCGTCGCGGGGGCGATGACGATGAGGTCGGCGCGCTGCCCGAGGGCCACGTGGCGCACCTCGGCGACGCCCTCGTAGAGGTCGGTGTGCACGGGGTTGCGGCTGATCGCCTCGAGCGTCGGGCGGCCGACGAAGCGCAGCGCGCCCTCGGTCGCGACGACGTGCACGTCGTGGCCGGCGAGCACGAGCGCCCGCGCCACGCCGACGGCCTTGTAGGCGGCGATGCCGCCGGTGATGCCGACGACGATCGTGAGGCGCCGATCGGCGCTCGCGACCGCGGTCACGCGATCAGCCTCAGTCGGCCAGGCGGGTGAGGACGAGCTTGTCCTCGTTGATCTCGTGGAGCGCGACCGAGAGCGGCTTGTCGTCGACCGTCGAGTCGACGAGCGGGCCGACGTTGTCGAACAGGCTGCCCTCGTGGAGGTCGGCGTAGTAGTCGTTGATCTGGCGGGCGCGCTTCGAGGCGAAGATCACCAGCTGGTACTTCGAGTCGACCTTCGACAGCAGCTCGTCGATGGGCGGGTCGATGATGCCCTGGGTCTTGTCAGCCATGTCAGCTCCGTCGTCGTTTCGTGTGCGGGCCCCGCGAACCTCGTGGGCGGCCGGGCGTGGTCGGTCGTGCTCAGGCGCGCGAAGGCGCACCGGGCACTGCGAGCAAGTCTACGACCTCCTCGGCCGCGCGGCGCACATCGTCGTTGACGACGAGCACGTCGAACTCGTCCTGCGCCGCGAGCTCGACGCGCGCGGTCTCGAGCCGACGCGCCTGCTCCTCGGGGCTCTCGGTGCCGCGACCGACGAGCCGGCGCACCAGTTCCTCCCAGCTGGGCGGCAGCAGGAAGACGAGCGTCGCCTCCGGCATGGCGCGGCGCACCTGGCGCGCGCCGTCGAGGTCGATCTCGAGCAGCACGCTGCGCCCGCTCGCGAGCGCGTCGGCGACGGGCGTGCGTGGCGTGCCGTAGCGCGAGAGGTTGTGCACGACCGCCCACTCGAGGAACTCGCCGCCGGCGACCATCGCGTCGAACTGCGCGTCGTCGACGAAGTAGTAGTGCACGCCGTCCTGCTCCCCCGGGCGGGGCCGGCGGGTCGTCGCCGAGACGCTCAGCAGCACCTCCGGGAAGTGCTCGCGGATGAACGCCGACACCGTGCCCTTGCCGACTGCGGTCGGGCCCGCGAGCACGACGAGCCGCCCGTGGCCGGCGACCGCGGAGCGCTGCTTGAGCCACTCCCGCAGGGCGGCACGCTGCCGGTGCCCCAGCCCGCCCAGGCGCTTCACCGGGGCGATGCCGAGTCGCTCGAGCACCGCGAGCGTTCGCGTCGGGCCGAGACCCTTGAGGGTCGTGAGCAGGTCGCGCACGCGCATCCCGCCCTCGACGCCCTCAGGCTCGCGCCAGGCGGACTCGGCGACGTCCAGCGCCGACCGCCGGCCGGCGCGCACGTCCTCCTTCACCGCGGCGCGGGCGCGTCGGGCGGCGACGGCCGCGCGGGAGGCGGCCGCGCGGTCGACCTCGGGCATGCCCTCGGCCGCGCTCATCGGCCGAGCTCCGAGCGGTGGGCCTCGATGGCCGCCACGAGGCCGTCGCGGCCCGCGTCGAGCACGCTCCGCGAGACGCTGGGGATGACCGTCGCGGCCGCGTCGGAGAAGATCCGGTCGATCTCGGCGAGCCTCGCACCCTGCGCGCCGAAGCCGGGCGCGAGCACGGGCGTCGCGACGAGGTCGGAGGCGGCGATGCCGGAGGCGGCGAGCGGCCGGGTCGCGCCGATGACGACGCCGACGTCGCCCCACTCCCCCGCCTCGGCCGCCGCGGCGTTGCGGGCGGCGGCCTCGCGGGCGAGCAGCCCGGCGACGGTGGCCCCGTCGGCCGTCCGCGCGCCCTGCACGCCGGCGCCCTCGGGGTTGGAGGTCGAGGCGAGCGCGAACACGCCGTTGCCGGCGGCGCGGCCCGCCTCGATGATCGGGTCGAGCGCGCCGAGCCCCAGATACGGGGCGACGGTGAGCGCGTCGCTCTCGAGGGGCGCTCCGGCCGCGACCCACGCGCTCGCGTAGCCCTCCGCCGTCGAGCCGATGTCGCCGCGCTTGGCGTCGGCGATCACGAGCAGGCCCGACGCGCGGGCGGTGCGGATGACCTCCTCGAGCACCGCGAAGCCGGCCGAGCCGAACCGCTCGAAGAACGCCACCTGCGGCTTCACGACCGCGAGGCGGCCGGAGGCCGCCTCCACGACGGCGAGAGCGAGCTCACGCGCGCCGGCCGCGGAGTCGGGCAGACCCCAGGCGCGCAGCGTGGCGGCGTGCGGGTCGATGCCGAGGCACAGCGCGCCCCGGGCATCCACCGCTCGGCGCAGCCGCTCGCCGAAGCCGATCGGCGCCGTCATGCGCGAGCGGCCCGCGCGATCGCGTAGTCCTGCAGGCTCGTCACCGTCACCGGCTCGTCGCCGGTCTCGAGCGAGGCGACCGCCGCACCCACCTGCGCGATCGTCGTGAACAGCGGCTTGTCGGCCGCAACCGTCGCGGTGCGGATCTCGAAGCCGTCGGCGCGAGCGCTGCGGCCCGAGGGCGTGTTGATGACGATGTCGATCTCACCGGCGTTGATGAGGTCGACCACCGACGGCTCCGCACCCTCGGGCGCCTGCTGCCCCTCGAAGTGCTTGCGCACCACGCGCGTGGCGATGCCGTAGCGCGCGAGCACCTCGGCCGTGCCGCCCGTCGCCCAGATCGCGAAGCCGCGCTGCGCCAGACGCAGCACCGGCAGCACGATGCTGCGCTTGTCGCGGTCGGCGACCGACACGAACACGACGCCCTGCTGCGGCAGCCCGCCGTACGCGGCGACCTGGCTCTTGGCGAACGCGCGCGGGAAGTCGCGGTCGATGCCCATGACCTCGCCGGTCGAGCGCATCTCCGGACCGAGCACGCTGTCGACGACGCGGCCCTCGACCGTGCGGAAGCGCTTGAACGGCAGCACGGCCTCCTTCACCGCGACGGGCGCGTCGAGCGCGACCGTCGAGCCGTCGGCGGCGGGCAGCAGGCCCGACTCGACGAGCGAGCGGATGCTGCTGCCGGCCATCACGAGGCTCGCGGCCTTCGCGAGCGGGATGCCGAGCGCCTTCGACACGAACGGCACCGTGCGCGAGGCCCGCGGGTTCGCCTCGAGCACGTAGAGCACGCCGGCGCCGATCGCGAACTGCACGTTGAGCAGCCCGCGCACGCCGATGCCCTGCGCAATCGCGAGGGTCGCCGCGCGCACGCGATCGATGACGTCGCGGCCGAGCGTCACGGGCGGCAGCGTGCAGGCCGAGTCGCCGGAGTGCACGCCCGCCTCCTCGATGTGCTCCATGATGCCGCCGACGTACAGCTCGTCACCGTCGAACAGCGCGTCGACGTCGATCTCGACGGCGTCGTCGAGGAACCGGTCGACGAGCAGCGGCTGACCGGGGCCGATGATCGCCTGATCCTTGACGCGGTCGAAGTAGTCCACGAGCGAGGCCGAGTCGTACACGATCTCCATGCCGCGCCCGCCGAGCACGAAGCTCGGGCGCACGAGCACCGGGTAGCCGATCTGCTCGGCCACGGCGACGGCCGAGTCGACGTCGGTCGCGGTGCCGTTTCGCGGCGAGGTGAGGCCCGCCTCGTCGAGGATGCGGGCGAACGCGCCGCGCTCCTCCGCGAGGTCGATCGCGTCGGGGCTCGTGCCGAGGATCGGGATGCCCGCCTCGGCGAGCCCGTGCGCGAGGCCGAGCGCCGTCTGGCCGCCGAGCTGCACGACGACGCCGACGAGCTCGCCGGACTGCTGCTCGGCGTGGATGACCTCGAGCACGTCCTCGAGCGTGAGCGGCTCGAAGTAGAGCCGGTCGGAGGTGTCGTAGTCGGTCGAGACGGTCTCGGGGTTGCAGTTGATCATGATCGTCTCGAAGCCCGCGTCGCGCAGCGCGAAGCTCGCGTGCACGCACGAGTAGTCGAACTCGATGCCCTGACCGATGCGGTTCGGCCCCGAGCCGAGGATGACGACCTTGCGCGCGCCGCTCGGGGCGACCTCGGTCTCGAGGTCGTAGCTGGAGTAGTGGTACGGCGTGAGCGCCGGGAACTCTCCCGCGCACGTGTCGACGGTCTTGAACACCGGCCGCAGCCCGCTCGCGTGGCGGATGGCGCGGATGTCGCGCTCGGTGAGCCCGCGCAGCTCGGCGAGCTGGGCGTCGCTGAAGCCCTGCTCCTTGGCCTCGCGCATGAGTTCGGGGTCGAGCGCATCGGCGGCCGCGATGCGCTCGGCGAGCTCGTTGATCGCGACGATCTGGTCGGTGAACCAGGGGTCGATGCCCGTGGCGTCGAAGACCTCGTCGATCGTGGCGCCCGCGCGCAGGGCCTGCTGCACCGTGACGATGCGGCCGTCGGTCGGCTGCTGCGCGAGCTCGAGCAGGGCATCCTTGTCGCCGGGATCGCCCTGCCAGTGGAAGCTGCTGCCCCGCTTCTCAAGGCTGCGCAGCGCCTTCTGCAGGGCGGTCGCGTAGTTGCGGCCGATCGCCATCGCCTCGCCGACGCTCTTCATCGTCGTCGTGAGGCCGACGTCGGCGCCCGGGAACTTCTCGAACGCGAAGCGCGGCACCTTCACGACGATGTAGTCGAGCGTCGGTTCGAAGCTCGCCGGCGTGACGCGCGTGATGTCGTTGGGGATCTCGTCGAGTCGGTAGCCGATCGCGAGCTTCGCGGCGATCTTCGCGATCGGGAAGCCCGTGGCCTTCGACGCGAGGGCGCTCGAGCGCGACACGCGCGGGTTCATCTCGATGACGATGACGCGCCCCGTCTTCGGGTCGACCGCGAACTGCACGTTGCAGCCGCCCGTGTCGACGCCGACGTCGCGGATGATGCGGATGCCGATGTCGCGCAGCTTCTGGTACTCACGGTCGGTGAGCGTGAGCGCCGGGGCGACCGTGATCGAGTCTCCGGTGTGCACGCCGACCGGGTCGACGTTCTCGATCGAGCAGACGACGACCGTGTTGTCGGCGCGGTCGCGCATGAGCTCGAGCTCGTACTCCTTCCAGCCGAGGATCGACTCCTCCAGCAGCACCTCGGTCGTGGGCGAGGAGTGCAGGCCGTCGGCGACCATGCGCTCGAGCTGCTCGCGGTCGTAGGCGAAGCCCGAGCCGAGCCCGCCCATCGTGAACGAGGGGCGGATGACGAGCGGGTAGCCGAGGTCCTCCGCGAACGCCACGGCCTCCTCGACGGTGTGCGCGATGTGGCTGCGGGCGACGTCGGCGCCGGCGTCGAGCACGAGCTGCTTGAACGCCTGGCGGTCCTCCGCGCGGTGGATCGCGTCGAACGAGGCGCCGATCAGCTCGACGCCGTGCTTGGCGAGGATGCCCCGCTCGTGCAGCGCGATCGCGGCGTTGAGCGCCGTCTGACCGCCGAGCGTCGGCAGCACCGCGTCGGGGCGCTCCTTGACGATGATCGCCTCGATGACCTCCGGGGTGATCGGCTCGACGTAGGTCGCGTCGGCGAAGTCGGGGTCGGTCATGATCGTCGCGGGGTTCGAGTTGACGAGGATGACGCGGATGCCCTCGGAGCGGAGCACGCGGCAGGCCTGCGTGCCCGAGTAGTCGAACTCGGCCGCCTGGCCGATGACGATCGGCCCGGAGCCGATCACCAGGACGCTGTTGATGTCGTCGCGCTTGGGCATGGGTCAGGCGTCCTTCTGGTCGGCGCTCGCGGCGTCGTCGTGCTCGGTCGATCCGCTCTGACGCGCGCGGTGCTCGAGCACGACGTCGCGGAAGCGGTCGAAGAGGTAGGTGGAGTCGTGGGGGCCGGCGGCGGCCTCGGGGTGGTACTGCACCGAGAAGGCCGGGATGTCGAGCGCGCGTAGCCCCTCGACGACCTGGTCGTTGAGGCCGACGTGGCTGACCTCGACGCGGCCGAAGCCCGCGGGGCTCTCGACGACGCCCTCGACGGGCGCGTCGACGGCGAAGCCGTGGTTGTGCGCCGTGATCTCGATGCGGCCGGTCTGCTTGTCGAGCACGGGCTGGTTGATGCCGCGGTGGCCGAAGGGCAGCTTGTAGGTGCCGAAGCCGAGCGCCCGGCCGAGCAGCTGGTTGCCGAAGCAGATGCCGAAGAACGGCAGTCCGTCGCGGAGCGCGCCGCGCAGCAGCTCGACGTGCGCGTCGCTCGCCGCCGGGTCGCCGGGGCCGTTGGAGTAGAACACCGCGACGGGGTCGAGCGCGCGCAGCTCGTCGAGCGTCGTCGACTGCGGCAGCACGTGCACCTCGAAGCCGCGCTCGGCGAGGTGGCGCAGGGTCGAGGCCTTGACGCCGAGGTCGAGCACGGCGAGGCGGCCGATGCTCTCGCCGACGGCCGGCACCACCTGCGCCGCGTCGACCGACACCTCCGCCGAGAGGCTGCGGCCGCTCATGGCCGCGCTCGCGCGCACCTCGGCGAGCTGCGTGTCGGGGTCGAGGGCCGCCTCGTCGCCGCTGAAGATGCCCGCGCGCATGACGCCCGCATCCCGCAGCCGCCTCGTCAGGGCCCGCGTGTCGATGCCACTGATGCCGACGACGCCCTGCTCGACGAGCTCGTCGTCGAGGCTGCGCTGGGCGCGGTGGTTGGAGACGATGCGCGAGGGCTCGCGCACGACGTAGCCCTCGACCCAGATGCGGCGGCTCTCCGGGTCTTCATCGTTCATGCCCGTGTTGCCGATGTGCGGCGCCGTCTGCACGACGATCTGCCCGGCGTAGCTGGGGTCGGTGAGAGTCTCCTGGTAGCCGCTCATGCCGGTGGCGAAGACCGCCTCGCCGAGCGCGCGGCCTCGAGCGCCGTAGGCCCGGCCGGTGTAGCGGGTGCCGTCCTCCAGGACGAGCACTGCGGGGGCGTGGGTCACGAGGGGTGCCTTTCTTCCGTGGTGGGCGTCGCCGGCGGGGCATCGTGCGGGATGCTCGGCGCGAGCGCGACGAGGGCGGCGAGCAGCTCGCGCACGGCCTCGCCCTCGCGCGCGTCGGTGACGCGGAGGTAGGTGTCGACGTCGGCCGTGCCGAGGCGCCAGGCGAGCAGCACGAGTCCGCCCTCCTCGACGACGCGGTCGATGGTCCAGGTCGCGCGACCGGCCCCGCGCACGTCGGCGCGCGGCACGAGCAGCGGCTCGCGGCCGTCGAGGGCGAGCACGGCGCCCTCGGGGTGCACGGAGATCTCGCCGCGCGCGCGGAACCCGAGCCCGTGCACGGCGACGCGGTCGAGCGGGGCGTCGGCGCGCGTCGTGGCGACGTAGAGCACGGGCACGCGGATGCTCGCCTCGCCGATCGTCGCGGGCACCGGTTGCGGCGCCCCGACGTCGCTCTGCCGACCCGCGCGCCGGCGCCAGCCGAGCGCCATGAGGCCGACGAGCAGGAGGATGAGGGCGACGATCACAATCGTCGAGGTGGTCCTATCCACGGCGCGCGACCTCCTCGGCGTCGACGAGCGTGCCGTCGAGCACGGTCGCGACGCCGCCGTGCACGGTCGCGACGATGGCGCCGGCGAGCTCGACGCCCGTGTACGGCGTGTTCCTGGAGCGGCCGCGCAGGTCGCCGGTCGACCAGGTGCGGCGCGCCGCGGGGTCGACGAGCGTCACGTGGGCAGGCGCACCCTCGGTGAGCGGGTCGCCGTAGCCGTCGAGGCGCCCGATCGCGGCGGGAGCGCTCGACATGACGCGCGCGAGGTCCGCCCAGCCGAGCATCCCCGTCTCGATCATGGTCGTCTGCAGCACCGGCAGGGCCGATTCGAGGCCGACCATGCCGAACGCCGCCTCGGCCCACGTGCACTCCTTGGCCTCGGCGGGGTGCGGGGCGTGGTCGGTCGCGACGATGTCGATCGTGCCGTCGGCGAGGGCCTCGCGCAGGGCGCGCACGTCGTCGTCGCGGCGCAGCGGCGGGTTGACCTTGAAGCGCGCGTCGTAGCCGCGCGCCAGCTCCTCGGTCAGCAGGAGGTGGTGCGGGGTGACCTCGGCGGTCACGGCGATGCCGCGCGCCTTCGCCCAGCGGATGACGTCGACGCTGCCGGCGGTCGAGACGTGGCAGACGTGCAGGCGAGCCCCAGTGTGGTGGGCGAGCAGCACGTCGCGGGCGATGATCGACTCCTCGGCGACGGCGGGCCAGCCGGCGAGGCCGAGCTCGCCGGAGAGCGCGCCCTCGTTCATCTGGGCGCCCTCGGTCAGTCGGGGCTCCTGCGCGTGCTGGGCGATGACGCCGTCGAAGGTCGCCACATACTCCAGCGCCCGGCGCATGAGCAGCGCGTCGTGCACGCACTTCCCGTCGTCGCTGAAGACGCGCACCTGCGCCCGAGAGCGGGCCATGGCGCCGATCTCGCTGAGGCGCTCGCCCTCGAGACCGACGGTGACCGCGCCGATGGGGCGCACGGTCGCGTAGCCGTGCTGGGCGCCGAGGGCGTGCACCTGCTCGACGACGCCGGCCGTGTCGGCCACGGGCGAGGTGTTCGCCATCGCGAAGACCGCCGTGTAGCCGCCCGCCGCCGCCGCGCGCGTGCCGGTGAGCACGGTCTCGCTCGCCTCGCCGCCCGGCTCGCGAAGGTGGGTGTGCAGGTCGACGAGACCGGGCAAGGCGATGAGTCCGTCGGCGTCGATGACGCGCTCGTGGATCTCGGGGGTGAGTCGACCGGTCGCGGCGATGCGGCCGCCGCGGATGCGGATGTCCTCCCGCGTCTCGCCGAGCAGGGACGCCCCGCGGATGAGGATGCCCGTCACGCGCTCGCCTCCTGCGATCCGGCGACGAGGAGGTAGAGCACTGCCATGCGGATGAACACCCCGTTCGTGACTTGAGCGAGCACCGTCGACGCCGAAGAGTCGGCGGCCGCGGACGAGATCTCCAGCCCCCGATTCATCGGGCCGGGGTGCATGACCATCGTATCCGGGCCGAGGGCGGCGAAGCGCTCGGCGGTGAGGCCCCACTCGCGCGCGTACTCGCGCCCGGAGGGGAAGAAGGCGGCGTGCATGCGCTCCTGCTGGATACGCAACATCATGACGACATCGGGGCGCAGCGCGAGCGCCGGCTCGAGGTGCTCGTGCACGGTGACCGGCCAGGTCTCGACGCCCGCGGGCAGCAGCGTGCGCGGGGCAACGAGGTGCACCTCGGCCCCGAGCGTCGTGAGCAGCCACACGTTCGAGCGCGCAACGCGCGAGTGCACGATGTCGCCGACGATGACGACGCGCATCCCGCTGAGGTCGCGCCCGCGCGAGTCGGCGCCGTAGCGCCGCTGCCGCATCGTGAACGCGTCGAGCAGCGCCTGAGTCGGGTGCTCGTGCGTGCCGTCGCCGGCGTTGAGCACGTGCGCGTCGATCCAGCCGGCGTGGGCGAGCTGGTGGGCGGCGCCCGAGCCGTGGTGACGCACGACGATCGCGTCGGCGCCCATCGCCTGCAGGGTCTGCGCCGTGTCTTTCAGGCTCTCGCCCTTCGACACGCTCGAGCCCTTGGCGCTGAAGGTGATGACGTCGGCGCTCAGACGCTTCGCGGCCGACTCGAACGACAGGCGCGTGCGCGTGGAGTCCTCGAAGAAGAGGTTCACGACGGTGCGGCCGCGCAGCGTGGGCAGCTTGCGCACCTCGCGGTCGGCGGTCAGCGCCATGTCTTCCGCGATGTCGAGGATGCCCACGGCCGTCTCGCGGTCGAGGTCGCGGGTGCTCAGCAGGTGCTTCACGGCTCGATCGTGACCTCCTCGGTGCCGTCGACGTCGGCGAGCCGCACGCTCACGCGCTCGCTCGTGGCGCTCGGCAGGTTCTTGCCGACGAAGTCGGCGCGGATCGGCAGCTCGCGGTGCCCGCGGTCGACGAGCACGGCGAGGCGCACGGCGCGCGGCCGGCCGTGGTCGGCGAGGGCGTCGAGCGCCGCCCGCACGGTGCGGCCCGAGTAGAGCACGTCGTCGACGAGCACGACGATCGCGTCGTCGATGCCGCCGGCGGGGATGCGCGTGGGCTGCGGCGCGCGCGTGGGCGTGCGGGCGAGATCGTCGCGGTAGAGCGTGATGTCGAGCGAGCCGGCGCTCGAGACGCCCGGCTCGATGTCGTCGATCACGGCCCGAATGCGCTCGGCGAGCACGGTGCCGCGCGTCGGGATGCCGAGGAGGACGAGGCGGCCGTCGCCGCGGCGCGATTCGAGGATCTCGTGGGCGATGCGGCGCAGGGCGCGCGCGATGTCAGCGTCGTGGAGCACGGTGCGTGCGCTCACTCCTGACCTCCTTCCCCGCCTCGCAGGACGGTGCTTAAAGGATGTCGAACGCCCCCAGCCTAGCGGGTTCAGCCCCAGCGCTTCAGCAGTGCGCGCTCCCCCACGCCGACGAGGGCGTCGGTGGCCTTGCCGAGGATGCCCAGCAGCAGGATCGCGAGGAACAGGCGGTCGGTGCGGCCGTTGTTCTGCGAGTCGACCAGCAGGAAGCCCAGGCCCATCGAGGAGGCGATGAGCTCGGCGGCGACCAGGAACAGCCACGCCTGCGCGAGGGCGAGCCGCAGACCGGAGACGACCGCCGGCACGACGGCGGGCAGCTGCACCGTCGTCAGCAGCGGCAGGCGGCCGAGCCCGAAGGCGCGACCCGCCTCGACGAGCTGCGGGTCGACGTGCCGCAGGGCGCCCGCGACGGTCGTGAACACGGGGAAGGCGGCACCGATCGCGATGAGGGTGATCTTCGGCACCTCGTAGATGCCGAGGTAGATCGTCAGCAGCGGCACCCAGGCGAGTGAAGGCACAGCGCGGATCGCCCCGAGGATCGGTGAGAGCATCTTCGAGCCGACGTCGGAGAGCCCGACGATCGCGCCGAGGGCGAGACCGACGACCGCGCCGATGGCGAAGCCGGTGAGCACGCGCTGCACCGAGATGAGGATGTACGTCGCGAGCAGCCCCTGGTTCGCGAGCTCGACGCCCGCGCCGACGACCTGCCCGGGCGAGGGCAGCAGGTAGTCGGCGATGCTCGTCGCCTCGGAGGCGATGAGCCAGACGATGAGCAGCCCGACCGGGATGACCGCGCCGAGCAGGAGCGCGTTCGCGCTGAAGCGGCGCGCGTGCTGGCCTCCGACGGCCGTGCCCGCGGCCGAGAACCCGTACGAGCTCGCCCACGAGAACAGGGAGGCGCGGCGGCCCTCGCTCGGGCGCCCGCTGCTGGGAAGATCTCGCGACGCGGTCTCACGCCCCTCCGTGGTGGATGAGGGGCGCGAGACCGGAGCGCCGCCGCGCTCGTCGAAGCTCATGCTCAGCCGATCGCGTCCGGGTCGGCCGCCGAGGCGAACTCGTCGTTCAGCAGCGACTCGAGGGCGTCGTCGATGAGCTCCTGGCTCGGCACGTCGCCGCTCTCGACGAAGATCGGGCCGATGACCGAGAGCACGTCGCGCTGCGCGTCGCCCGGCACGTTGTCGATGTCGATGACGGTGCGCTCGATCGTCGCCTCGGCGACCTCGATGTCGATGCCCGCGACCTCGGCGAGGATCGCCGCGGTCTCCTCCTGGTTCTCCAGCGCCCAGGCGCGAGCCTTCTCGTAGGCGTTCACCACGAGCTGGGCGAGGTCGGGGTGGTTGGTGATGAAGTCCTCTGTGGCGTTGAGGAAGCCGTAGGAGTTGAAGTCGACGTTGTCGTAGATGATCTCGGCGGCGCCGTTCGCGACCGAGGTCGACAGCAGCGGGTCCAGGCCCGACCACGCGTCGACCGCGCCCGTCTCCAGCGCCGTCTTGCCGTCGGCGTGCTGCAGGTTCTGCAGCGTGATGTCGGAGAGCGACAGCCCCGCCTCCTCGAGCGCCTGCAGGAGGAAGAAGTAGGGGTCGGTGCCCTTCGTCGCGGCGACGGTGCGACCGGCGAGGTCAGCGACCTCGTCGATGTCCGAGCCGGTCGGCACGAGGATGGCGGCCCAGTTCGGCTGGGTGTAGATGTCGATCGCCTGGATGGGGCTGCCGTTCGAGCGGGCGAGCAGCGCGGCCGAGCCGGCCGTCGACCCGACGTCGATCGCGCCGGCGCGCAGCGCCTCGTTGGCCTTGTTCGAGCCGGCCGACTGCACCCAGGTCACGGTGACGTCGTCGCCGAGCTCGGCCTCGAGCCAGCCCTGGTCCTTGATGATGAGGCTCAGCGGGTTGTAGGTGGCGAAGTCGAGCGTGAGCTCGGTCGACGACCACTCGGCACCCTCGGTCGGCTCGGGAGCGGCGGTGCCCTCCCCGGCGACGCAGCCGGTCATGACCATGGCCGCCGCGGCGAACGTCGCGGTGAGCAGGGTCAGGCGGGAGCGGGAGGTCATCGTGGTGCCTTTCGTGTGGTGGCCGGTCGGCCGGAGGGGTGGGGTGGTGGTGCGGTCTAGCGGTCGTGGTGGCTCGGCACGCCGAGGGCGTCGAGCAGCTGCGCGCGCAGGCGGGCGAGCACGGTGGAGGCGCGGTCGCGCGGGCGGGCGCCCGGCACCTCGAGGATGCGGCTGATCGTGGCGCCCGGCCGGTCGAACCGGGTGCCGAGCAGCACGACGCGGTCAGCCAGCGCGAGGGCCTCGTCGACGTCGTGCGTGACGAGCACGATCGTCGTCGGCTCGACGCGGTGGATGTCGACGAGGAGATCCTGCATCGTCAGGCGCGTGAGGGCGTCGAGGGCGCCGAAGGGCTCGTCGAGCAGCAGCACGCCGGGGTTGCGGGCGAGCGCGCGGGCGAGCGACACGCGCTGCGCCATGCCGCCGGAGATCTGCCGCGGCTTGAGCTGCGCGGCGTGGCTCAGCTGCACGAGCTCGAGCAGCTCGGCGACGCGCGCGCGGCCGGCGGCGCGGTCGGTGCCGCGCGGCAGGCCGAGCTCGATGTTGCGCGCGACCGTGCGCCAGGGCAGCAGTCGCGGCTCCTGGAACGCGACGGCGGTGCGCTGGTCGGCCGGGGCGACGCGCGTGCCGTCGATCGTGAGCGTGCCCGAGGTCGGGCGGTCGAGGCCCGAGATCTGGCGCAGCAGCGTCGACTTGCCGCAGCCGGAGGGCCCGAGCAGGGCGACGATCTCACCCGGGGCGATCTTCAGCTCGACGTCGCGCAGCACGAGACGCTCGGGCTGACCGGCGGCCCCCGGGAACGCGCGACCGACGCCGTTGAGCGCAACCGGCAGGGCCGGGGTCGCGGCGGCGCGCGCGGTCGGCGCGGCGGCGGGAGCGGTCGAGGTCATGCTCCGACGGTACGAGCGCGGGGCATCCGCCCGAAATCACGGCGCAACGCGACGCAACGCAGTGCAACACAGCGTCACACTCCGTCACGATGATGACGGATGCTCGGCGCGAGCCGATCGCGCGGCCTCAGCTCGCGCGGTGCAGGCTCTGCGCGATCGCCCCGAGCACGCCGTTGACGAAGCTCGACGAGTCGTCGGTCGACAGCACCGTGGCGAACTCGACCGCCTCGGCGATCGCGACGGCGTCGGGCACCTCGGCATTGTGCACGAGCTCCCACGTCGCGACGCGCAGGATGGCGCGGTCGACGGCGGGCATGCGCGCGAGGGTCCAGCCGACGGCGTGCTCCTCGATCAGTCGGTCGATCGTGTCGGCGTGGTCGATGACGCCCTGGGCGATCTGCTCGGCGTAGGGCCAGCTCGACGAGCGCTGCGGCTGCGCCGCGGCACGGTCGGCCTCCTCGCGCAGCACCTCGTCGAGCGGCGACTGGCGCACGTCGGCGATGTAGAGCATGTCGAGGGCCCGCTTGCGGGCCTTGCTGCGGGCGCCCACCTACTCGGTGACGCGACCGAGGTAGTCGCCCGTGCGGGTGTCGACCTTGACCTTCGTGCCCGTCTCGAGGAAGAGCGGCACCTGGATCTCGTAGCCGGTCTCGACCGTCGCGGGCTTCGTGCCGCCCGTCGAACGGTCGCCCTGCAGGCCCGGCTCGGTGTAGGTGACCTCGAGCACGACCGAGGCAGGCAGGTCGAGGTAGAGCGCGACGCCCTCGTGCATGGCGATCGTCACGTTCTGGTTCTCGAGCATGAAGTTCTTGGCATCGCCGACGGTCTCGCTCGGCACGGTGACCTGGTCGTAGTCGCTGAGATCCATGAAGACGAAGCCGTCGCCATCCTGGTACAGGTACTGGTAGTCGCGGCGGTCGACGGTGGCGAAGTCGATCTTGGTGCCGGCGTTGAACGTGCGGTCGACGACCTTGCCGCTCGTGACGTTCTTGAGCTTGGTGCGCACGAAGGCACCGCCTTTGCCCGGCTTGACGTGCTGGAACTCGATGACGTTCCAGAGCTGCCCGTCGATCGAGAGCACGCTGCCGTTCTTGATGTCGTTGGTGGTCGCCATGGGTGTGGGGGTTCCGTTTCCGTGCGAAGGCTCGGCGTGGGTGCACGCCGACGAGGAAGTCTAGTGGAGGGCTACAGGGCGCCCGTGATGCGCGCGAGCGCGAGGCGGTACGAGCCGAAGCCGAAGCCCGCGATGACGCCCGTCGCGACGGCCGAGATGACGCTCGTGTGCCGGAACTCCTCGCGCGCGTGCGGGTTCGACAGGTGCACCTCGATGAGCGGCAGGCCCGCCTTCGTCACGAGGGCCGCGGCGTCGCGCAGGGCGTACGAGTAGTGCGTGAACGCCGCCGGGTTGAGGATCACCGCGGCGCCCGCGTCGACCGCCTCGTGCAGCCACCCGATGAGCTCGGCCTCGTCGTTGGTCTGCCGCAGCTCCAGCGTCGTCCCCTCGGGTGCGGCGCCCTCGAGCTCGGCGCGCAGGTCGTCGAGCGTGCCGGTGCCGTAGACGTCGGGCTCGCGTGTGCCGAGCCGGTTGAGGTTCGGCCCGTTGAGCACGAGCACGCGGGCGGGGGCGGAGCCGGCGGCGGTCATGCGCTCACTGTAGCGACGCGAGTGCGTCGAGTCTGGCAGGCGCCGGCGGTCACTCCCCCACCTCCTGGTAGGCGGCGAAGAGCATCGACTCGTCGGTGCCGTTGAGCACCCGGGGGCGCCCGATGTCGTCGAGGATGATGAAGCGCAGCATGCCCGCGCGCGCCTTCTTGTCGCGCTGCATGGTCGCGAGCAGCGTCTTCCAGCGCCCGAGCGGGTAGCTCGTCGGCAGCGTGAGCGAGGCGAGGATGCGCCGGGTGCGGTCGACCGCCTCGGACGGCAGCGAGCCGGCGAGGTGCGAGAGCTCGGCGGCGAAGACCATGCCGATCGCGATCGCGGCACCGTGCCGCCAGCGGTAGCGCTCGGCATGCTCGATCGCGTGCCCCAGCGTGTGGCCGTAGTTGAGGATCTCGCGCTGGCCCTGCTCGGTGAAGTCGTCGCTGACGACGGCGGCCTTGACGCGGATGCTGCGCTCGACCAGCTCGCGGAACACGGGTGTCGCGGGGTCGGTCGCGGCGGTCACGTCGGCCTCGAGCAGGTCGAGGATCACCGGGTCGGCGATGAATCCGGCCTTCGCGATCTCGGCGAACCCGGCGAGGATCTCGTTCGTCGGCAGCCCCTCCAGCAGGTCGAGGTCGACCACGACCGCGCGCGGGGCCCAGAAGGCGCCGACGAGGTTCTTGCCCTCGGCGGTGTTGATGCCGGTCTTGCCGCCGACCGCCGCGTCGACCATGCCGAGCACGGTCGTGGGCACCTGGATGACCGGCACACCGCGCAGCCACGTGGCGGCCACGAACCCGGCGAGGTCGGTGGTCGCGCCGCCGCCGAGCCCGAGCACGGCATCCGTTCTCGTGAAATCGGTCTGGCCCATGATCTGCCACAGGAAGGCGGCGACCTCGACGCGCTTGGCGCCCTCGGCGTCCGGCACCTCGGCGATGAGCACCTCGACGCGACCGGCGAGCTGCTCGCGCAGGCGCTCGGCGACCGCGGCGAGCGGCGGGGCGTGCACGACGAGCAGCTTGGCGGCGGCGGGCGGCAGCTGCGCCTCGAGCGACGACAGCAGGCCGCGACCGACCGTGATCGTGTACGGGTCGGTGCCCGTGACCTCGATGGTCGTGGGCGCGTCGGTGTCGCTCATGCTGGTCCTCCTGCTGCGGTGTCGCGGGCGCTCGCCCACGCGGCGATCTCCTCCGCGATGCGGTCGATGGGTCGGGTCGAGGTCTCCCACGTCGCCGCGGCGAGGCGCTCGTAGATCGGGCGGCGCTGCTCGACGAGCGCGCTCCAGGACTCGACGCTCTGACTGAGGGGGCGCGAGCCCTTCGCGAGCCGCGCCGCGACGGCCTCGGGGGTCGCGGTCAGCAGCACGACGGGCAGGCCCTCGAGCTGCGCCTGCGTCTCGGCATCGAGCACGGCTCCCCCGCCGAGCGAGACGACAGCCTGTCGCTCGAGCGCCTCGGCGACGGCGGCGCGCTCGAGGGCGCGGAAGTGCGCCTCGCCGTGCGCGGCGAAGATCTCGGGGATGGGGCCGTGCTCGGCGGCGACGACCGCGTCGGTGTCGATGACGGGCAGCCCGAGGATGCGCGCCACGCGCTTGCCGACGCGCGACTTGCCCGCCGCGGGCGGGCCGATGAGCACGACGGCGGGGTGGCCGGCCGCCGCCTCAGTCACCGGTCGTGACGGCGGTCGACAGGCTCGCGGGCATCGCCGCGAGGTAGCCCTCGAGGTTGCGGCGGGTCTCGGCGACCGAGTCGCCGCCGAACTTCTCCAGCACGGCCTCGGCGAGCACGAGCGCCACCATGGCCTCGGCGACGACGCCCGCCGCGGGCACGGCGCAGACGTCGGAGCGCTGGTGGTGGGCGGGTGCGGCGTCGCCCGTCGCGACGTCGATCGTGCGCAGTGCGTGCGGCACGGTCGCGATCGGCTTCATGCCGGCGCGCACGCGCAGCACGGTACCGGTCGACATGCCGCCCTCCGTGCCGCCCGCGCGATCGCTCACGCGCTCGATGAGGCCGTCGTCGACGACGAGCTCGTCGTGCGCGGCCGAGCCGCGGCGCCTCGTGGTCTCGAAGCCGTCGCCGACCTCGACCCCCTTGATGGCCTGGATGCCCATGAGCGCGGCGGCGAGCCTGGCGTCGAGTCGGCGATCCCAGTGCACGTACGAGCCGAGCCCCGGCGGCACGCCGTAGGCGAGCACCTCGACCACGCCGCCGAGCGTGTCGCCCGACTTGTGCGCGTCGTCGACCTCGGCGACCATGCGCTCGCTCGTCTCGGGGTGCAGGCAGCGCAGCGGGTCGGCGTCGAGCCGGTCGACGTCGGTCGGCAGCGGCAGCGGGGCGTCGTCGGGCACGCGCACGGGGCCGATCGAGAGCGTGTGGCTCACCAGGCGGATGCCGAGCTCGCCGAGGAAGGCGCGCGCGACCGCGCCGAGGGCGACGCGCGCGGCGGTCTCGCGGGCACTCGCCCGCTCGAGCACGGGGCGCGCCTCGTCGAAGCCGTACTTCTGCATGCCGACGAGGTCGGCGTGTCCCGGTCTCGGCCGGGTGAGCGGGGCGCCGCGCCCGCCGGAGAGCTCGGCGGGGTCGACGGGGTCGGCGCTCATGACGGTGGTCCACTTGGGCCACTCGGTGTTGCCGATGCGCAGCGCGACGGGACTGCCCATCGTGCGGCCGTGCCGCACGCCGCCCGAGATCGAGAGCTCGTCCTGCTCGAACTTCATGCGGGCGCCGCGGCCGTAGCCGAGCTTGCGGCGCTGCAGATCGGCCTGGATCGCCTCGCGGGTCACGGGCACGTCGGCCGGGAGGCCCTCGATGACGGCGATGAGCTCGGGGCCGTGGGATTCTCCGGCGGTCAACCAGCGCAGCATTGCTCCATCCTCCCACGCGCGCGGGGGCACCTCCGTCACGCGAGGGCGGCCGCCATGGCGGCCTCGACCTCCGCTTCGCGGGGCAGCGGATGCACGGTCTGACCCGAGACGAAGAACCGCACCTGGCGCACCGCCTGGTGCAGCAGCATGTCGCGGCCGGAGGCGACGCGGCCGCCGACGGCGAGCCACTGCGCGGCGAGCGGGCCCGGCCACGGGTGGTAGGTCACGTCGAGGGCGACGGCCTCGCGCCGAGCATCCATCGGCAACTCGCCCGCCAGCTCGACGCCGTTCGGCAGGGTCCAGGCGACGACGTCGGCGCCGTCGGCGACGTGCGCGAGGTCGCTGAGCGCGACGAGGTCGACCTCGAGCAGCAGCTCGTCGGCGAGGGCGACGAGGGTGCCGGCGCGGGCGGAGTCGCGCACCGCGACCGTCACCGAGCGCAGGCCGAAGGCGTCGAGGGCGACGAGCACCGAGCGCGCGGTCGCGCCGGCGCCCGCGATGACGGCGTGTTCGGCCGACACCAGCCCGGCGTCGCGCAGGGCGCGCTCGACGCCCGCGACGTCGGTGTTGCGCACGATGCGACGGCCGTCGTCGGCGAGCAGCAGGGTGTTGGCGGCGCCGGTGAGCGCGACGGTGCGGTCCTCCTCGTCGGCGAGGCGACGCAGCTCCTCCTTCAGCGGCATCGTCGCCGAGAGCCCGCGCCACGAGCGGTCGAGGCCGTCGACGAAGCCGCGCAACTCGCGCTCGCGCACCTCGTGGCGGTCGTACTGCCAGTCGAGCCCGAGCGCGGCGTAGGCGGCGGCGTGCAGGGCAGGCGAGAGCGAGTGCGCGATCGGCGAGCCGACGACGGCGAGGCGGCGGATGCTCATGCCGCTAGTCGCAGTACACCGTGCGGTTCTCCTCCGAGGCATTGCACCACTCCTGCAGCTGCCGCACGGCGGCCTCGTGCTGCGCGAGCGTCTCGG
>VFQO010000189.1_pt1 | contig 77685 bp, 64 predicted proteins | sample 3512331 | NCBI WGS metagenome assembly VFQO01 (sample SAMN10412371, study PRJNA504923) | tailings metagenome | isolation source: Replicate 3 from Balatoc abandoned mine | place: Philippines: Itogon, Benguet | collected 2017-08-28 | reverse complement strand
TGCCGCGCTTCAGGTCCATCGGGTTCATGCCGGCGGCGACGAACTTCATGCCTTCGGTGAGGATGGCCTGGGCCAGCACGGTGGCGGTGGTGGTGCCGTCGCCGGCGACGTCGGAGGTCTTGGAGGCGACTTCCTTCACCATTTGCGCGCCCATGTTTTCGAGCTTGTCCTTGAGTTCGATTTCCTTGGCGACGGAGACGCCGTCCTTGGTCACGGTGGGGGCGCCGTAGGAGCGGTCGAGCACCACGTTGCGGCCCTTGGGACCGAGGGTGACTTTAACGGCGTTGGCGAGGATGTTCACCCCGGCAACCATCTTGTGGCGGGCTTCGTCGCCGAACTTGACCATTTTTGCAGGCATTCTTTAACTCCTTGAATTCTGTTGGATTGTATGGAATCGATTACTTCTCGATCACGCCCATGACGTCTTCTTCGCGCATGACCAGGACTTCCTCGCCCTCGATCTTCACGCCCTGGCCGGCATACTTGCCGAACAGCACGCGGTCGCCGACTTTCAGTTCCATGGCGATGGTCTTGCCGTTGTCATCCTTGCGGCCGGGGCCGACGGCGATGACTTCGCCCTGGTCGGGTTTCTCGGCGGCGCTGTCGGGAATGACGATGCCGGAAGCGGTCTTGCGCTCTTCTTCCATGCGCTTGACGATGATGCGATCATGCAAAGGACGGATTTTCATTACTGATCTCCATTGAAAATCAATGAGTTGGAATAATTTCACCCGAGCGAAACGACAAAAGCCCGGGCGAAACCCAGATGTCTTGGCCGGCGCTGTTAGCACTCTCGACCGGAGGCTGCTAATGATAGGGGCCGTCCATGACAATTTCAACCCCGCCCCCACACTGGGGACGGTTTTTCGGTACTTGCGGTTTTTGCCGCTTTTTGGCTAGATGAGCCCATGAACGTTGTCTGCTATGCCCAGCGCCTGCTGAATCCGTTTCGCGGCGTGATCAATGTCTTCCGTTACCAGTCGGCCGAGGCGGTGACCATGGACGGGGTGCACTGGGACATCTATGTCGCCAACGAAAGCCTGCGCGAGGGGCTGAAGGGCAAGTCCCAGATCAGCGACATCCGCTACGGCAGTTGGTCGGAGGCGGCGGGGCTCAAGCGCGGGCCGATCTACCCGTCGGACGACTTCAAGCGCATGGAAGTGCAGGGGCAAATCGTTTACGAGTACCTGCGCGACCACCACCATGCAGTGCCCTTCGCCTTTGCCGATCGTTTCGAGTTGTGGCTGCTGGATGAAAGGAAACGGCCGCTGGCGCTGATCCACAGTGCGCTCGGCCTCGACGAAACCCGCGCGGAAGTGTCCACCCAGTGGCGCGCCGGCTTTGCCGCCGAGGAGCATTTCAAAAGCGCGGCAACCGGCGAGGACAACAGCGCGATAGCACTGGGCAACTTCATCAACGGCCAGGCGTGCGGCTGGCAGTGGATCGAGCGCGATGCGGTCGGCGGCGGGCTGGGGCTGGCGGGGGGCAAGGGCGCGGAGGTGCGACAGGCCTATGCGGCGGAGAGTTTTCCACCGCTCTTCCTACAGCCGGAGCGCTACGCGGCGCCTTTTCGCGAACTGATGGCGGATTATCTGGATTGGCAGGCGCCCTGGCTCCTGCTGCTGGATACCTTGACGCAGGAGTCGCGCCGCGCCCTGGAACTGCTGGCGCGCGCGCGCGCGGCGGAAATGGTCAAGCAGCATCGCCTGTATCCGGCCGTGGCCGATCCCGCGCAGATCAAGGCGGCCCTGGTGGAAATGGTGCTGCGCGACAAGCAGCCGGAAGCGAAGGACAAGCCCAATCCCAGCAACTCGCCCTTCTATATCGAGTTGAGCCCTGCGGGCGGTGAATACACTTGAGCCGGGAAGCCGGTTCGGCTTCGGTGGTAAAGTTTGTTCATGAGTTCGCTGCAAGACCGTTCGCGCCAGTTTCTCTGGCATCCCTGTACGCAGATGAAGCATCTGGAAGCGCAGCCACCGCTGGCGATTGTCCGGGGGGAGGGGCCGTGGCTGATCGACGAAGCCGGCAAGCGCTACCTCGACGCGATCTCCTCCTGGTGGGTGAACCTGTTCGGCCACGCCAATCCGCGCATCAATGCCGCGATCACCGACCAGCTGTCGAAAATCGAGCACGTCATGCTCGCCGGCTGCACGCACGAACCCGTCGTGCAGCTGTCCGAGCGGCTCGCCAGGCTCACCGGCCTGGGACATGCGTTTTACGGCTCGGACGGGGCGGCCGCCACCGAGATCGCGCTGAAGATGAGCTTCCATTTCTGGCGCAACCGCGGCAAGCCGGGCAAGTGCAATTTCATCAGCCTGCAGAACGGCTACCACGGCGAGACCGTGGGCGCGCTGTCGGTCACCGACGTGGCGCTGTTCAAGGACCAGTACGCGCCACTTTTGCGGCAGTCGGCGCAAATGCCCAGCCCGGATTTCCGTCTTGCCGAAGCGGGTGAAACTGCCGAAGCCTTCGCCCTGCGCTGCGCCGATGCCCTGGAGGCGCACTTGCAGCAGCATGCCGACAGCATCGCCGCCTTCATCCTCGAACCGCTGGTGCAGGGAGCGGCCGGCATGGCGATGTACCACCCGGCCTATCTGGCGCGGGCGCGCGCGCTGTGCACGCAGTACGGCGTGCATTTAATCGCGGACGAGATCGCCGTCGGCTTCGGCCGCACCGGCACCCTGTTCGCGTGCGAGCAGGCCGATGTCAAAGCGGATTTCATGTGCCTGTCCAAGGGCATCAGCGGCGGCTATCTGCCGCTGTCCTGCGTGCTGACCACGGACGAGGTCTACGCCGCGTTCTATGCCGATGAAACCGCACGGGGCTTCCTGCACTCGCACTCCTATACCGGCAATCCGCTCGCCTGCCGCGCGGCGCTGGCGGTGCTGGACATTTTCGAAGCGGACGGCGTGCTTGACGCCAATCGAAAAAAAGCGGAAACCTTTGGCGCCTTGCTGGAACCAATCAGGCATCACCCGCGCGCGCGGCATTTCCGCAATCGCGGCATGATCTGGGCCTTCGACATGGCGGGGGCGGCGCCGGGCTTCGCGCGCGCGTTCGCCGAAGGGGCGCTGGCGCAGGGCGTATTGCTGCGGCCGATCGGCGCCACGGTGTATTTCATGCCGCCCTATGTTCTGGAGGAGGCGCACATGGAACAGATGGCGCGCGCGACGCAAACCTTACTGGATACGATTGATTAAAAAATGAACATCACTTTTCTGGGCGCCGCCGGCGAGGTCACCGGTTCCTGCTTTCTGGTGGAAACCGAGCATGTCCGCTTTCTGGTCGACTGCGGCATGTTCCAGGGACTGGGTTCGGCGGACAAGAACCGCGATGCCCTGAATTTCGATGTGAGCGGGCTCGACTTCACCCTGCTCACGCATGCGCACATCGATCACTCGGGCCTGCTGCCGCTGCTGGTGGCAAAAGGCTTCGATGGCCCGATTCTCACCACGCGCGCCAGTTGCGACCTGCTCGAAGTGATGCTGCTGGATTCTGCGCACATCCAGGAAAAGGACGCGGAATGGGCGCGCGAGCGCAAGCGCCGCGGCGAAACCCTGCGCGACCCCGACAGCGTCGAGCCGATCTATACCGTGGCGGAGGCGCGCCACAGCCTGCGCCAGCTGCACGGAGTGGGCTATGACGTGGAAGTGCGCCCGCATCCGGCGGTGAAAGTGCGTTTCCGCGATGCCGGCCACATCCTCGGCTCGGCGATCCTGGAGGTGTGGCTGGAAACGGAGGGGACAACGCGCAAGCTGGTGTTCTCCGGCGACCTCGGCCAGCCCGGCCATCCGCTGATGAACGATCCCGCGCCGGTTGAACACGCGGACTACCTGATCGTGGAGTCCACCTACGGCAACCGCCTGCACAAGCCGCTCAGGGAAACCACCGAGGAACTGGTCGATGCCATCAACGACACGCTGGCGCAGCGGCGCGGCAACATCCTGATTCCGGCCTTTGCCGTGGGACGCACGCAGGACATGCTGTTCATCCTTTCCGACCTGGCGGCGGACGGACGCCTGATCAGCAAGCCGCGCATTTTCGTCGATTCGCCGATGGCCAAGGCGGCGACCGAAATCACCCTCAGGCACCATCGCCTGCTCGACGAGGAGGCGCGCCACTTCATGCAGGATTTGCGCGCCAATCACCGCACGCCGCTGCCGATCACCTTCACCGAAACCGTGGACGATTCCAAGGCCATCAATCGCGTTTCCGGCGGCGCCATCATCATCGCCGCCTCGGGCATGTGCGATGCCGGCCGCATCAAGCATCACCTGCGCAACAACCTCGCGCGCGACGAAAACAGCGTCATCTTCGTCGGCTTCCAGGCCCAGGGCACGCTCGGACGCAGGCTGGTCGATGGCGCCAAGGAAGTGCGCCTGTTCGGCGAGGATGTGCCGGTGCGTGCGCGCATCTACACCATCGGCGGCCTCTCCGCGCATGCCGACCAGGCCGCGCTGATGGATTGGCTTTCGCGTTTCGGCAGGCCGCCGCGCCAGTGCTTCGTGGTGCATGGCGAAGCGGAAACCGCGCAATTGTTCGCCGACAAGATCCGCGCGGATCTGGGCTGGGATGCGCAGACGCCGCAGGCGGGCAAGCGCTATGCCCTGGCGTGAGGTGCGGCTGGGTAAACTCGGAGGCATGAGTATGCGACGACATCTGCTTGTCGGCCTGGCCATGTTCTGGGCCGTTTCCGCCCAGGCCTGGGCGGCAATGCTGCCGCAGGGCGTGACCGAAGCACTGTCGGATGCGGGCATCCCCGCCGAGGCGGTGTCTGTCTACGTGCTGCCGCTGGGGGGCGGCGCGCCGCTCCTGAGCGCGAATGCGGCGCAGCCGATGAATCCGGCGTCGACCATGAAGCTGGTGACGAGCTATGCCGCGCTGCAGAGCCTGGGCCCTGACTACACCTGGAAGACCGGCTTCTGGGCGCGCGGCGAAATCAGCGAAGGCAGGCTGCAGGGCGATCTCATCGTGCGCGGCGGCGGCGACCCCTATCTCACGCTGGAGCGCATCTGGCTCATGCAGCGTGCATTGCGTGCGCAGGGTGTGCGCGAGATCGGCGGCAGCCTGGTGCTCGACCTCACCCTGTACGACTTGCCGCCCGCCGACCCCGGCGCCTTCGACGGCGAGCCGCTGGCGGCCTACAATGCGCCCCCGGCGCCGCTGCTGGCCGATTTCAACGTCCAGTACGTGCGGCTGGCGCCGGAGGGCGAGGAAGTCGCCGTCCGTTCCGAACTGCCGCTGGCCGAGGTGAAATTCATTTCACGGCTGCAGCTGGGCGATGGCCCCTGCAACGGCTGGCGTGGCACGGTCCTGGCGACCCGGCCCGACCCAGAATTGACGGGGCTCGTGGTGTTCGAAGGGGTTTATCCGCGCGCTTGCGGCGAGCAGCGCCTGCCGCTCAACCTGCTGGAGCCCGCGCAGAATTTCGCCCAGGTCTTCCGCGCGCTGTGGGAGGAGTCCGGCGGCAAGTGGGAAGGCGGGGTGGTGCAGGGCATCGCGCCGCCGGAAACCGCGCCGCTGCTGGAATTCGAATCGCCCCCGCTGGTCGACGTCATCCGTCCGCTCAACAAGCACTCCAGCAATGCCATGACGCGCATGCTGTTCCTGACCCTGGGCCAGGAGCGGTTCGGTGCGCCGGCCACGCCGGACAAATCGGTGTCGGCGATGCGGCAGGCGCTGCTCGCGCAGAAGCTGGACTTTCCCGAGCTGGTATTGGAAAACGGCGCCGGCCTCTCGCGCATCGAGCGCATCAGCGCGCACAGCATGGGCCAGTTGCTGCTGGCGGCCTACCACAGCCCGCATTATTCCGAACTGGAATCCGCCTTGCCGATCAGCGCAATCGACGGCACGCTGAGAAAGCGCTTCAACGGCAGCGCATTCACCGGACAGGCCCATCTCAAGACCGGCAGCCTGAGAGACGTGCGCGCGCTCGCCGGCTATCTCATGGACCGCAACGGCAGCCGCATGGCCGTGGTGATGTTCGTCAACCATGTCAATGCCGGTCAGTCCGAAGCCGCCATGGCGGCGCTGCTGAATTGGCTTTACGAAGGCGTGGCGCAGGAGTAAAGGCAAGGCAAAATGCATTTGACAGGGAGGTTCAGGGAGGCAAGGCAGGAGGGTTTTCCCTTCCGCTCCTCCCTCGCCTCCCTGTGAGTAAGACGCCCTTCAAAGGCCAAGCTGCGCAAACATCTCATCTACCCGCTTCTTCACGTCGGCGTCCATGCTGATCGGCGTACCCCACTCGCGGCTGGTTTCGCCCGGCCACTTGTTGGTGGCGTCGATGCCCATCTTGGAGCCGAGTCCGGAGACCGGGCTGGCGAAATCCAGATAGTCGATCGGCGTATTCTCGACGATGAGGGTGTCGCGCGCCGGATCGACGCGCGTGGTCAGCGCCCACATCACTTCCTTCCAGTCGCGCACGTTCACGTCATCATCCGTCACGAGGATGAACTTGGTGTACATGAACTGGCGCAGGAATGACCAGACCCCGAACATCACGCGCTTGGCGTGGCCGGGGTAGGCCTTCTTCATGCTGACCACTGCCATGCGGTAGCTGCAGCCTTCCGGCGGCAGGTAGAAATCGACGATCTCGGGAAACTGTTTTTGCAGCAGCGGCACGAATACTTCGTTCAGTGCCACGCCGAGGATGGCGGGCTCGTCCGGCGGCTTGCCGGTGTAGGTGCTGTGGTAGATCGGGTCGCGCCGCATGGTGATGCGGTCGAGGGTGAACACCGGGAACTGTTCGACCTCGTTGTAGTAGCCGGTATGGTCGCCGAACGGGCCCTCTGGCGCCATTTCATTCGGGTGAAGGTGGCCTTCGAGCACGATCTCGGCGCTGGCCGGCACCTGCAGTTCGGAGCCGAGGCATTTCACCACTTCGGTCTTGGAGCCGCGCAGGAGGCCGGCGAACTGATACTCGGAGAGCGAGTCCGGCACCGGCGTCACCGCGCCGAGGATGGTGGCGGGATCGGCGCCGAGCGCGACGGCGACCGGGAAAGGCTGGCCGGGATGGGCTTGCTGGAACTCGCGAAAGTCGAGCGCCCCGCCGCGGTGGGCGAGCCAGCGCATGATCACCTTGTTCGGGCCGATCACTTGTTGTCGATAGATGCCGAGGTTCTGCCGCTTCTTGTGCGGGCCTTTCGTCACCACCAATCCCCAGGTGATGAGCGGGCCGGCGTCCCCCGGCCAGCAGGTCTGGATCGGCAGCTTCGAAAGATCGACGTTCTTGCCTTCCCACACCACGTCCTGGCAGGGCGCGCTGCCGACTTCCTTCGGCGCCATGTTCAGCACCTGCTTCAGCACCGGCCATTTTTCCCAGGCGTCGCGCAGGCCCCTGGGCGGCTCGGGTTCCTTGAGATAGGCGAGCAGCTTGCCGATTTCGCGCAATTGCAGCGGGTCTTCCTCACCCATGCCCAGTGCCACGCGGCGCACGGTGCCGAACAGGTTGGCCAATACCGGAATCGAATGCCCCTTGGGCTTCTCGAACAGAATGGCCGGGCCTTCGCGCTTCAGCACGCGGTCGCAGAGCTCGGTCATTTCGAGGCGCGGGTCGACTTCGACGGGCACGCGCTTCAGTTCGCCCATGCTTTCAAGCTGGGCAATGAAGTCGCGCAGATCCTTGTATTTCATGTGCGGATTTTTTCGATGAGTGCCGTGGTGGAGCGCTGGAAGGCAAAGGGAATGGAATGCACCTGGCCGCCCCAGCCGGCCACCTCGCTGGCGCCGACGATGCTGTTGACCGGCCAGTCGCCGCCTTTCACCAGCACGTCGGGGCGCAGGCCGAGGATGAGTTCGAGCGGCGTGTCTTCGTCGAAGGGGATGACCAGCGACACCGGCTCCAGCGCGGCGAGCACGGCCATGCGGTCGGCCAGCGGATTGACGGGGCGGTCGGGCGCCTTGTTCTGGCGACGCACCGACTCATCCGAGTTTACGCCGACCACCAGCGAAGCGCCGAGGGCGCGTGCCTGGGCCAGATAAGTGACGTGACCACGATGCAGGATGTCGAAGCAGCCGTTGGTGAATACCAGCGGGCGCGGCAGCCCCGCCGCCGCCTCCGTCGCCCCGGCGAGCGCGATCTTGCGCTCGAATGCGGGCGGCGGATAGGAGGGAGGCTGCCTGTTCACGCGATGAGAAAACTCAGTCGATGTATTCGAACAGCTTGACCACGCGGCTGACGCCGGCAGTGCCCGCCGCAACCTTGCCGGCGGCCTCGCCCTCGTCCTTCCTGACCAGGCCCATGAGGTAGACCACGGCGGCTTCGGTGACCACTTTCACGTGGTTGGACTGGACGGCGTTGGTATTGAGGAGGCGCGCCTTGACCTTGGTGGTGATGGAGGCATCGTTGGTTTTCGAAGTCAGCGAGGTGACGCCGGAAATGGTGATTTCATTGTGGACTCCGATGACGCCCGGGATGGCGCGGACGGTCTCGACGACCTTTGCGCGGGTAGCTTCGTCCGGCACCTGGCCCACCAGCAGCACCTGGCGGTTGTAGCTCACGGTGGAAACACTGACGGTCTTCTGCGGAAAGCCTTCGCGCAGCCGGTTCATCGCGCGCAGTTCGATCTCCTGGTCTTCGACCACGGTGCCGGCGGTGCGGCGATCGTCGGCGACCACGACCGCCGTGGCGGCGCCTCCCACGACCACGGCGGCACAGCCGTGCATCAAGGACAGGGAGGCTGCCAGCAGCGCAGCCCAGGCAAGTTTCTTCATCATGTCTCGACTCCCAACAAGGCACTGTCCACGGCATCGCACAGACAGTGGATGGTCAATAAATGTACTTCCTGTATGCGTGCGGTGGAATCCGCCGGCACGCAGATAAGAACATCGCGGTCGCTCAATTGTTCCGCCAATTTTCCGCCATCGCGCCCGGTCAGTGCGATTACCGCCATGTCGCGGCCGCGCGCGGCTTCGGCGGCGGCCAGGATATTGGGCGAGGCGCCGCTGGTCGAGATCGCCAGCAGCACGTCGCCGGGCTGGCCCAGCGTGGTCACCTGGCGCGCGAATACCTGCTCGAAGGCGAAGTCGTTGGCGATGGAGGTCAGCGTGGAGCTGTCGGTGGTGAGCGCGATCGCCGGCAGTCCGGGGCGGTCGAGCTCGAAGCGGTTCACCATCTCGGAAGAGAAATGCTGCGCATCCGCGGCCGAGCCACCGTTGCCGCAGGACAGCACCTTGCCGTCGCGCAGGATGCACTGGAGGATGAGGTCGGCCGCACCGGCAATGGCAGGCGCCAGCAGTTCCGCCACGTCCAGCTTGAGACGGGCGGAGTCGTTGAAGTGACCAATAATGCGTTCGATCATGTTTTGCCCGTGCGGGATGTTCTGGCGCGATTATCCCATATCCTCGAAGGCCGACTTGATCCACGCCGGCTCGCGGCCTTCATCCAGCGTCACGGCATCGAAGCGGCAGGCCGGCAGGCGCGGCAGGCCGGCGAGGTAGTGGCGCGCCGCGGCGATGATGCGGCGCTGCTTGGCTGGCGTGATGCTGTCAGCGGCGCTGCCGTAATCCTGGCGGCTGCGGCTGCGCACCTCGACGAACACCAGGGTATCGCCGTCCTGCGCGATGAGGTCGATTTCGCCCTGCCGGCAGCGGTAGTTGCGGTGCAGGATGGCCAGCCCGGCATTCGCGAGCATTCTTTCCGCGCGGTCTTCGGCGAATTTTCCCAATAGTTGCTTCAGCATTTGCGACAATACCGATATGAATGAAGCGCCTCTAATGCCGGGATTGTATGTGGTCGCCACCCCGATCGGAAACCTCGGCGACATCACCCTGCGCGCGCTCGACGTGCTGAAGCGCGTGGATCTGATCGCGGCAGAGGATACGCGCGTGACCGGGCAACTGCTGGCGACGCTCGGCATCAGCAAGCCGCTGCTGTCGGTGCGCGAGCACAATGAGCGCCAGGGCGCGGAAAAGCTGGCCGCGAAGATTGCCGCAGGCGCGGCGGTGGCCTATGTGTCCGACGCTGGCACGCCGGCGATTTCGGACCCCGGCGCCGTGCTGGTGCGCGCGTTGCGCGAGGCAGGCCTGCAGGTAATTCCGGTGCCGGGGGCGAGCGCGGTGACGGCGGCCCTGTCGGTCGCCGGCTTCGCGCCGGGGCCGTGGCTGTTCGCCGGTTTCCTGCCGCCGAAGCAAAAGGCGCGACGCGATGCGATCCTCGCGCTGAAGCACCAGCCTGCCGTGCTGGTTTTTTACGAAGCGCCGCACCGCGTGCGCGAAACCCTCGCCGATCTGGCGGCGGTGCTGGGCGGTGAGCGGCGCATCTGCATCGCGCGCGAACTCACCAAGCAGTTCGAGGAAACCGCCTGCATGCGGCTCGACGAAACGGCCGGCTGGCTGGAGGCGAGCGCCTACCGCGAAAAAGGCGAGTTCGTGCTGCTGGTGGAGGGCGCGGTGCAGGCCGAGAGCGGCATGGCTGACGCTGAACATGTTTTGCGTGTGCTGGCGGAGGAACTGCCCGCCAGCCAGGCAGCGAAAATCACCGCCAAGCTGACCGGGCGCAAGAAGTCCGAACTGTATGACTTACTGGTGCAAGAACATGACTGATACCCTGACCCTGACCCGCCCCGACGACTGGCATCTGCACCTGCGCGACGGCGATGCCATGCGGAGCGTGCTGCCGCATACCGCGAGGCAGTTCGGGCGCGCCATCGTCATGCCCAACCTGCGTCCGCCGGTGACTACGGTGGCGGCGGCGCAGGCCTATCGCGCACGCATCCTGGCAGCCTTGCCGCCGGGCATGCAGTTCGAGCCGCTGATGACGCTTTATCTCACCGACAACACACAGCCGGAGGAAATCGCAGCGGCCAGGAATAGCGGCTTCGTGCATGCGGTGAAATACTACCCCGCCGGCGCCACCACCAATTCCGATTCCGGTGTGACCGATCTGCAAAAAGCCTACCCCGCCATCGCCGCCATGGAAGAACACGGGGTGCCGCTGTTGCTGCACGGCGAGGTGACCGATGTCGAGGTCGACGTGTTCGACCGCGAGTCGGTGTTCATCGAGCGCCATCTCACCCGCCTGTTGCATGATTTTCCCCGGCTCAGGCTCGTGCTCGAGCACATCACCACCAGGGGCGCGGCCGATTTCGTGGCAAGCGCGCCGGCGAACGTGGCGGCCACCATCACCGCGCACCACCTGCTCTACAACCGCAACGCCATGTTCAAGGGCGGCATGCGTCCGCATTACTACTGCCTGCCGGTGCTGAAGCGCGAGGTGCATCGTGCGGCGCTGGTTGCCGCGGCCGTGTCCGGCAACCCGAAATTCTTCCTCGGCACGGATTCCGCCCCGCATGCCAGGAATGCCAAGGAAACCGCCTGCGGCTGTGCCGGCATCTACACGGCGCACGCTGCGCTGGAACTGTACGCGGAAGCCTTCGAGGCTGCCGGAGCGCTCGACCGGCTCGAAGCCTTCGCCAGTTTTCACGGCGCCGACTTTTATGGCCTGCCGCGCAACACGCAAAAAATCATGCTCGCGAAGGAAAGCTGGACGGTGCCGGAGAGCTACTCAATGGACAATCAGCAGCTCGTGCCCTTGCGCGCCGGCGAAGCGATCGGCTGGAAGCTGCAGGCCTGAGCCGGCAAAATAACGGCAGGCTTTCGCCTGCCGAAATCCGGGGTGTTGCGCCCCGGAGGATCGCCGCGACAGGGGAATCGCGGCGGGGAGGAAGCAATGGTGTCGAAGGTGTATGCGAGCGAACTCAGGCACGTCCCCTTCCCTTGTTGATCGGTATGATGGTCGCGCTTGCCGTGGCCCGGGTCCTGGCCTGCTCGCGCCGAAGGCGCGCGAAGGTCTTGGCAATGTCGGTTTTGCTGGCAGGTACGTACTTGAACCGGGGGTCAAGCAGTCTGGTTGGCTTGTCCATGATCAATGTCTCCTTTCCGGGCGGGTTGCCCGATGCGGCTCGGCGCTGACCGGCTTTTGGCCGCCTCGTCCGCAACCGGTCTCGCCGTGTTCCCCGCGATTACGGGAAAGCCGGGATGGTCGGCTCCGGCGCGCTGCCGTTTGCCTCGGGGTGGCGGCTGGCGACGAGCTGCCTGATCTCGTCCACGCGCGAGGCAGGCACGTCCACCATCATCAGCACGCGTCCGGCCTGAATGCCGGCCTCGAAGGTCTTGAGGCGCGAGTTGGGGATGGAACTGGTTACCATGCTCGATGCCCAGGCGCCGAAGGCCGCGCCGACCAATGCAGTAACCAGGATGGTGGCCAGTTGCAGATCGACACCGGCGGGCGGGAAAAGGAGGGCGGCCATGCCCGCCAGGATGCCGATGCCGCCGCCCACCACCAGCCCGGTTTCTGCACCGTGCACGAAATCGGTCTTTTGCAGGATGGAGGCTTCCTGCATGCCCTCGAGCGGGACGCCGTCCCTGGCTAGGACGTGGATATGGCCATCCTCGATGCGGGCGAGCAGGAGTTCGTCGCGGATGCTGCGAGCGCTCGGAATGTCGGGCGCCATGAAATAAAGCCGTCTTCTCATGTTGGTCTCCTTTCTTCGGATACCCAGATCAGAACGATAGATCGAGGGGGCGGAACGCGACCCCGAATATTCTTATTAGCAAGGTTTGCCGGCTAAACAACCTTATAATGACAAAGGGTTGGCCGGACAGCCGCTGCGTGCTTCGGCACGGGGAGGAAAGTCCGGGCTCCACAGGGCAGGATGCCGGCTAACGGCCGGACGCCGCAAGGCGAGGAACAGGGCCACAGAGACGAGTAAACCCCAAGGGGCGCAAGCCCTGCGGGGTGGACGTGAAACGCGGTAACCTCCATCCGGAGCAACACCAAATAGGCAGACGATGAAGCGGCTCGCCGAGTCTGCGGGTAGGTGGCTTGAGTCCGTCAGCAATGACGGACCTAGAGGAATGGCTGTCATGGGGGCGACCCCTTACAGAACCCGGCTTACAGGCCAACCCATTGTTTTCTGTCAAATCAAGAAGTTATTCAATTTACCTGCGTATCGTAATGAGGATGCGTAGGTAAGCCTTCGTTTTATAAGCCCCCTTGCGTCTGTGGATAGTTTCCGTAAGTCTTTGAGCTTACAGGAAAAATTTTCTTTTCCTTATTGACACTGCTGATTTGTTGCCTCTATAGTGGGGATATGTGTCATTTTGTGGATGATTGTGGAATAAAGTCCCTTTCAGGCCCGCGAAATGCAAGTGAACACCCGCAAAACAACAGAAGGGGCAAGAGGGGGCAATGTTCCGAGGCGTCAGCACCGTCAGTCTGGATAGCAAGGGTCGCGTGGTCGTGCCGGCCCGCTATCGCGACGCGCTTCTGGCCATCGCCGGCGGCCGCGTGGTCGTGACGGCCGATCCTGGCCAGTGCCTGCTGCTCTATCCCCTGCCCGAATGGGAGCCCATCGAGAAGAAACTCACCGGGCTGTCCGGCTTCAATCCCCAGATCCGCGCCCTGCAGCGCCTGCTGGTCGGCCATGCGCACGAACTCGACATGGACGCCGCCGGCCGCATTCTGTTGCCGCCGATGCTGCGCCAGTTCGCCGGCCTGGAGAAGAACGTGGTGCTGGTGGGCCAGGGCGCCAAGCTGGAAATGTGGAACGAAGAACGCTGGCAGAACGAAGTGGACCAGGCCCTGGCCTTCAACAATGGCCAGATGCCGCCGGAGCTGGAGGGCTTCACTTTGTGACGCAGCACCTGCCGGTATTGGCCAGCGAGGCCATCGGGGCCCTGGCGATCAATCCGGACGGGGTTTACGTGGACGGCACTTTCGGGCGCGGCGGTCACAGCCGGCTGATGCTGGAGAAACTGTCGGACCGCGGCCGTCTGATCGCGCTGGACCGCGATCCTGCCGCGATCGAGGCGGGTCGGGCGATCGTGGATGCGCGGCTGACGCTGGTGCGGGCGCCGTTTTCCCGCCTGGCGGAGGTGCTGGACGAGCTGGGCGTGGACAAGGTCGACGGCATCTTGCTGGACATCGGCGTGTCGTCGCCGCAGCTCGACGAGGCGGGGCGCGGCTTCAGCTTCCGGCTGGAGGGTCCGCTCGACATGCGCATGGACCCGGACAGCGGCATCAGTGCCGCCGACTGGGTTGCGCAGGCGGAAGAAGACGAGATGGTGGAGGTCATCAGGCGATATGGCGAGGAACGGTTTGCTCGACAGATTGCGCACGCGATTGCTGCGGCGCGAAAGATATCTCCGATCCGTACGACGAGCGAGCTTGCGCAAATCGTCGCGGGCGCCGTCAGGAAGCGCGAGCCCGGCCAGCATCCGGCGACGCGCACCTTTCAGGCTATACGGATTTTCCTCAATCGCGAGCTTGAGGAGCTAGAGGCGGTGCTGCCGGTGTGTGTGCAAAGACTCAAACCCGGCGGCAGGCTGGCGGTAATCAGCTTTCATTCCCTGGAAGATCGCATCGTCAAGCGCTTCATGCGCGACGAGGAGCGCGGACCGGAACTGCCGCGTGGCCTGCCGGTGCGCGCAGCCGACATCGCGCCCGGACGCCTGAAGCGCGTGGGCAAGGCCATGCGCGCCAGTGGAGAGGAAACGGACATGAACCCGCGTGCGCGCAGCGCAGTCTTGCGCGCGGCGGAAAGAACGGGGGCGAGCGGATGAAACGGCTGGACATCCTGCTCGCCCTGGCTTTGATGGCATGCGCACTGGCAGTGGTGAACGCGCAGCACCGGGCGCGCACCCTGTTTGTCGAACTGGAAACCCTGAAAAGGGAAGCGAGAGACCTGGACGTGGAGTGGGGAAAGTTGCAGTTGGAGCAGGGCACGCTGACCAGCCATGCCCGCGTGGAGGCGCTGGCGAAGCAGCAACTGGGCCTCATGACGCCGCCGCTCGACAAGGTCTGGCTACTTGAGACGGAGGCTCGGCCGTGAGCGTGAACTACTCGAGCAGGAAGCTGCTCCAGGTTCACATCACGCCGTGGCGCGTTGCCGTGGTGGCGGGCCTGCTTGGCGCCTGGTTTGTCGCGCTCGGCGTGCGCGCCGCCTACCTGCAAGGCCTCAATACCGATTTCCTGCAGGGCAAGGGCGACGCGGTGTCCTCGCGCAAGCTCGCCATCCCGGCCAACCGCGGCATGGTAGTGGACCGCTTCGGCCAGCCGCTGGCGATCAGCACGCCGGTGGAAACCCTGTGGGCGCGGCCGTCCGATACGCAGTCGCTCAACGCGCAGCAGATCGGCCGCCTCGCCGCGGCCCTCGACATGCCGGCCAGCGTGCTGACGAAAAAACTGAAAACCCCGCACCGTGGCGAAGTCGCCATCAACCGCAACCTCAGCCCCGAGCAGGCGGTGAAGATCGCGGCGATGGGCCTGCCCGGCCTCAAGCTGCAGCGCGAATTCCGCCGCTTCTATCCGGCTGCCGAAGTGGCCGCGCACGTGGTGGGCTTTACCAACATCGACGACGTCGGCCAGGAAGGCGTGGAGCTCGCCTATCAGGACTGGCTTGCGGGCAAGGCCGGCAGCCGCCACGTGCTGCGCGACCGTCGCGGCCACATCGTGCAGGATCTGAGCCCCGCGCGCGGTGCGAAAATGGGCGGCAACCTGGGCCTCTCGCTCGATCTCAAGCTGCAATATCTGGCGCATCGCGAACTGTCCGCGGCGGTGGACAAGCACAAAGCCAGGGGCGGCGGCATCGTCGTGCTGGACGCCAAGACCGGCGAGATCCTGGCCCTGTCCAACCTGCCGGTGGTCAATCCCAACAACCGCAAGAACTACAGGCCCGATCTCATGCGCAATCGCGCGGTGACCGACACTTTCGAGCCCGGTTCCACCATCAAGCCGTTCACGGTCGCGGCGGCCATGGAGCGCGGCCTCGTGCATCCCGACACCATGATGCATCTGCCCAACGACTATGTCGTCGGCCGCAAGCACATCACCGACGTGCATTACCATCCGCAGCTCACGGTGACCGAAGTGCTGCAGAAATCGAGCAACATCGGCGTGGTGAAAATGGCCATGCAGCTCAAGCCCCAGGAGTTCTGGGATACGCTGCACCGCGCCGGCTTCGGCGAAAAGCCGGGTTCCAGTTTTCCGGGCGAAGTCAGCGGGCGCTTGCGTGATCCGGCCACCTGGAAGCCGGTGGAGCACGCCACGCATGCCTATGGCCATGGCCTGTCGGTGAGCCTGCTGCAGCTCGCGCGCAGCTACATGGCCTTCGCCAACGATGGCGTGGTGATGCCGTTGACCTTCCTCAAGCGCGAGCCGCAGGAGCTCGGCGGCGAGCGCGTGCTGTCCGTGCATGTGGCGCGCCAGGTGCGCGAGATGATGGAAACCGTGACGCACGAGGGCGGCACCGCCACGCTGGCACAAGTGCCGGGCTATCGCGTCGCCGGCAAGACCGGCACGGCCTACAAGCTGATTGACGGGCGCTACAGCAGGGACCGCTACATTTCTTCCTTCGTCGGCCTGGCGCCGGCCTCCGATCCTCGCCTCATCATAGCGGTGATGATCGACGAGCCGCGCGAGAAAGGGCATTACGGCGGGGTGGTGGCCGGCCCCGTGTTCGCGCAGGTGATGGCGGCGTCCTTGCGCCAGCTCGCGGTGTCGCCCGATGCATCCGAAGCGCCTGCCACGCGGCTGACCCATCCGCAGACGGCCGTAAAGCCGGGGGAGGCCTGAGATGGACTGCGTGCGCCTGCCCCAGGCTTCCACCCTGCTGAAGAAACTCGGCGTGCCGCTGGCGGCACTGACCGCCGACAGTCGCCGCGCCGGCCCGGGCATAGCCTTTGCCGCCTACCCCGGCACGGCGCACGATGGCCGCGCATTCATACCCCAGGCCATAGCCGCGGGCGCGCCGGCCGTGCTCTGGGAGGAGGACCATTTCCTCTGGGATCCGGCCTGGCCAGTTCCCAATCTCGCAGTGCCAGGACTGAAGTCGCGCATCGGTGAAATCGCCGCCTGCGTGTACGGCGATCCGGCCAGCCGCCTCTCCATGATCGGCGTGACTGGCACCAACGGCAAAACCTCGGTCACGCACTGGATCGCGCAGGCGCTGAATTTCATCGGCACGCCGAGTGCGGTGATCGGCACCCTCGGCAATGGCTTCACGGACAGGCTGTCCCCTGCCACCAACACCACGCCAGACGCGGTCGCCCTGCAGGAAATGCTGGCGCGTTACCTGGAACAGGGCGCACGCGCCTGTGCCATGGAGGTGTCCTCGCACGGCCTGCACCAGGGCCGCGTCAACGGCTGTCGTTTCGATATCGCGGTGCTGACCAACCTGTCGCGCGACCATCTCGACTACCACGGCAGCATGGAGGCCTATGCCGCCGCCAAGGCCGAGTTGTTCGCCTGGCCCGGCCTGGCACATGCCGTGCTCAACCTGGACGATGATTTCGGCCGCGCACTGGTGCAGAAAGCCGGCCGCGCCAGGGTGGTCGGCTACGGTTTCGAGCGCGGCGAGGTGGTGGCCGAAGCGGTTCGGGAGGGGCGCGAAGGCATGACGCTGTCGCTCAACACCGCCTGGGGGCGCGCCGAGCTCGAAGCCGCGCTGCTCGGACGCTTCAACGCCTTCAACTTGATGGCGGCGCTGGCAGTGCTGCTGGTGTCCGGCATTCCGCTCGAGCGCGCCTGCGCGGCGCTTGCGCAAGTGCGCCCGCCCGTCGGACGCATGCAGACGCTGGGCGGCGGGGAGCGCCCGCTGGTGGTGGTGGACTACGCGCACACGCCGGATGCGCTGGAAAAGGTGCTGAAGACCCTGCGCCCGCTCGCTGGCGCAGGTCGCGTTATCTGCGTGTTCGGCTGCGGCGGCAACCGCGACAAGGGCAAGCGTCCGCTGATGGGGCGGGCCGCTGCGCAGGGCGCCGACCTGATCTATGTCACCAGCGACAACCCGCGCAATGAGGATCCGCTCGCCATCATCGCCGACATCCTGCACGGCGTGAAAACCGATACCGCCCTCATGGAACCGGATCGGGCGCAGGCGATTTCCAGGGCAGTGGCAGAAGCAGATGCGAACGACATCGTGCTGATCGCGGGCAAGGGGCACGAGGATTATCAGGAAGTGCAGGGCCAGAAGCTGCACTTCTCCGATGTGGACATGGCGCATGACGCGCTGAAAGCGTGGCTGGCATGAAGCAAACAATGATGCATCTTTCCGAGGCCGCCGCCGCTGTGGGCGGCAAGCTCGCCGGGCAGGACCGCGAATTCTTCGCGGTGTCCACCGACACCCGCACCATTCACGCCGGCGACCTGTTCATCGCGCTGAAGGGTGCGAATTTCGACGGCGCAGGCTTCGCGGAGAAGGCGATCGCGGCTGGGGCCGCCGGCGTGATGGTGAACGCGAGCGCGCAGTCGAACGCCGCGCCTGCCATCCATGTCGAGGACACGCGCATTGCGCTGGGCAGGCTGGCATCGTTCTGGCGCCAGCGCTTTCAGATTCCGGTTGTTGCCATCACCGGCAGCAACGGCAAAACCACGGTCAAGGAAATGACCGCCGCCATCCTGCGTGCCGCCTCGCGGCCGGATGGCGTGCTGGCGACGGAAGGCAATCTCAACAACGACATCGGCTGCCCGCAGATGATGCTGCGCCTGCGTGAAGCCCACGCCTACGCGGTGCTCGAGATGGGCATGAACCATCCGGGCGAGATCCGCTATCTCACGCATCTGGCCAGCCCGGACGTGGCGCTGGTCAACAACGCCCAGTCCGCGCACATCGGCATGCTGGGCTCGGTGCGCGCCATCGCCGAGGCCAAGGGTGAAATCTTCGAGGGGCTGGGCGCAAACGGCACGGCCATCATCAACGCCGATGACCCGCATGCGGACTACTGGCGCAGCCTCAATGCCGGCCGCCGCATGCTGAGCTTCGGCTTCGCGGCCGGCGCCGACGTGCGCGGCGAGTACCAGGCCGCTGAATTCGGCGGCACCCTGAACGTGGCCTGCCCCCAGGGCCATGCCAGCATCGCCCTGCAGGTGCCGGGCGAGCATAACGCGCGCAATGCGCTGGCTGCGCTGTCCTGCGCGCTCGCGGTCAACGTCGACCTGCAGACCGCCGCCGCCGCCCTGGCCGGCTTCACCGGCGTCAAGGGCAGGCTGCAGCGCATTGCGGCATTGCACGGCGGGCTGTTCATCGACGACACCTACAACGCCAATCCCGATTCCGCGCGCGCCGCGCTGGCCGTGCTCGCGCGCCAGCCAGGGCACAAATATTTCGTGCTAGGCAACATGGGCGAGCTGGGCGACGAGGCACCTGCCATGCACGCGCAGATCGGCCTGGCTGCGCGCGAAGCCGGCGTCGAGCGCCTGTTCGGGCTGGGCGATTTGGCGCGCGAGGCGGTCAGGGCCTTTGGCGCCGGCGGCATGCATTACGAACGCATCGAGGAACTGCTGGCCGACGTGGAAAACGCGCTGGCCCCGGATGTGACGGTGCTGGTCAAGGGCTCGCGCACCATGCAGATGGAGCGGGTCGTGAAAAGCTTGAGTGAGGGAGCGCACTGATGCTGCTGTGGCTATTTCAGATGCTGGGCGAGGACATCTCCGCCTTCAACGTGTTCAGCTACATCACGCTGCGCGCGGTGATGGCGGTGCTCACCGCGCTGGTGATCTCGTTCGTGGTCGGGCCGTGGATGATCGACCGGCTCAAGATCATGAAATTCGGCCAGGCCGTGCGCGACGACGGCCCGCAAAGCCACCTGATCAAGGCCGGCACGCCGACCATGGGCGGCGCGCTGATCCTTACCGCGGTGGCGGTGTCGACCTTCTTGTGGATGGACCTTACCAATAAATATGTCTGGGTGGCGCTGCTCACCACCCTGGGGTTCGGCATCATCGGCTGGGTCGACGACTACAAGAAGATCGTGCACAAGAACCCCAAGGGCCTGATCGCGCGCTGGAAGTACTTCTGGCAGTCGGTGTTCGGCCTGGGCGCGGCGATCTACATCGCCACCTCTACCGACCTGCCGGCACAGACCGAGCTCATCGTGCCCTTCTTCAAGAACGTGGTGATTCCGCTCGGCGTGGTTGGTTTCGTGGTGCTGACTTACTTCGTCATCGTCGGCTCGAGCAACGCGGTCAACCTTACCGACGGCCTCGATGGCCTCGCCATCCTGCCGACCGTGATGGTGGCCTCGGCGCTCGGCATCTTTGCCTACGCTGCGGGTCACGCCGTGTTCGCCAAATACCTCGGCGTGCCGCACATTCCCGGCGCCGGCGAGCTGGTGGTGTTCTGCGCGGCGATCGCCGGCGCCGGCCTCGCCTTCCTGTGGTTCAACGCCTATCCGGCCGAAGTGTTCATGGGCGATGTCGGCGCGCTTGCGCTGGGCGCCGCCCTCGGCGTGGTGGCGGTGATCGTGCGCCAGGAAATCGTGCTCTTCATCATGGGCGGCGTGTTCGTGGTGGAAACCCTGTCGGTGATCATCCAGGTCACCTCGTTCAAGATGACTGGCAAGCGCGTGTTCCGCATGGCGCCGCTGCACCATCACTACGAACTCAAGGGCTGGAAGGAGACGCAGGTCGTCGTCCGTTTCTGGATCATCACCATGATGCTGGTGCTGATCGGTTTGTCGACGCTGAAATTGCGATGAAAAAAATCGAACACAGAGGCAGCAGAGGGAACAGAGGAAAGCAAATGAAGCTTTCAGGGATTCCTCTGCTTCCTCTGTTACCTCTGTGTAGCTGCTTGTTATGAATTACGACGCGTTGCAGTTCTCCGGCCGAAAAACCCTGGTCCTCGGACTGGGCGACACCGGCCTGTCCTGCGCCCGCTGGCTGGCGGCGCGCGGCGCCATCGTGTCGGTGGCCGATAGCCGCGAGTCGCCGCCGAACGCGCAGGCCTTGAAGGACATGCTGCCGGAAGCCGCGCTGCACTGCGGGGCATTCCGGGATGAGGTGTTGCAGGCCGCCGATCTCCTGGTCGCCAGTCCCGGCGTGCCGCTGGCCGAACCGGCGGTGGCACGCGCGCTGCAGAAAGGCATCGAGCTTGCCGGCGATGTGGAACTGTTTGCGCGCGCGATCAAGGCATCGCAGGCCAGGCTCATCGCCATTACCGGCAGCAACGGCAAGAGCACCGTGACTGCCATGTGCGGGGCCATGAGCGAGGCGGCGGGCAGGAAGACCTGCGTGGCCGGCAACATCGGCCTGCCGGTGCTGGATGCGCTGATGGACATCGAGGCCGGGCGCATGCAGGAACCCGAGGTGTGGGCGCTGGAACTCTCCAGTTTCCAGCTGGAAACCACGGCCAGCCTCGATGCCACCGCCGCCACCGTGCTCAATGTCAGCGAGGACCATCTCGACCGCTACCCGGGCATGGCGGCCTATGCCGCCGCCAAGGCGCGCATCTTCTCCGGGCGCGGCGTGCAGGTGCTGAACCGCGACGACGCACGCGTCATGGCCATGGCGATTCCCGGCCGACATCAGCTCAGCTTCGGCCTCGATGCCGCACCGGGCGGTGGCGATTTCGGCCTGGACGAAGGCAGCCTGTGTCGCGGCAGCGAGCGGCTGATGGCCGTGGCCGAACTGCCGGTGGTGGGGCTGCACAATGCCGCCAACGCGCTGGCCGCGCTGGCGCTGACTACCTCTGTCGGCCTGTCTGAAGCCGGCCTCCTGCGAGGCCTCAGGCAATTCAAGGGCCTGCCGCACCGCGTCGAATTCGTCGACGAGGTTGGCGGCGTGCGCTTCTACGACGACTCCAAGGGCACCAACGTCGGCGCCACCGAGGCAGCCCTGCGCGGCATGGACCGCAAGGTGGTGGTGATTCTCGGCGGCGACGGCAAGGGCCAGGATTTCTCGCCGCTGAAGCAGGCAGTGACCGCCAATGCGCGCGCAGTGGTGCTGATCGGACGCGATGCGCCGCTGATCGAGAAGGCCATCGCGGGTTGCGGCGTACCCCTGGAAAAGGCCTCGGCCATGGAAGCCGCCGTGGGGCTGGCATTCGAGCTGGCCCGGGAAGGCGATGCCGTGCTGCTGTCGCCGGCCTGTGCGAGCTGGGACATGTTCCGCAACTACGCCCATCGCGCGGAAGTGTTCATCGAGGCCGTGCGCGCGCTCGGACGCGGAGGGGCGGCCTGATGCTGTACACGGCACGCGCCCCCAAGCCCACCGGCGAGCTCGACTTCGCGCTGGCTTGGCTCATACTCGCGCTGCTCGGCTTCGGCCTGGTCATGGTCTATTCCGCGTCCATCGCCATCGCCGAGGGCTCGCGCATGACCGGGCACCAGGGCCACTTCTTCCTGCTGCGCCAGGGCATCTTCATCCTCATCGCGCTGGTGGCGGCGGTGGTGACCTTCCAGGTGCCCACGCGCACCTGGCAGCAGGCGGCACCGTACCTGTTCGTGGCCGGCATCGCGCTGCTGGTGATCGTGCTGATCCCGGGCCTCGGCAAGGAGGTCAACGGCAGCCGCCGCTGGATCTCGCTGGGCTTCGCCAACCTGCAGCCGTCCGAACTGATGAAGTTCTTCGCCGTGCTCTACGCCGCCGACTACACTACGCGCAAGGCGGCCGTCATGCACGACTTCAAGAAGGGCTTCCTGCCCATGGCCGCGGTCATGCTGATCACCGGCGCCTTGCTGCTGCACGAACCGGATTTCGGCGCCTTCGTGGTCATCACCAGCATCGCCGTCGGCATCCTGTTCCTGGGCGGACTCAACTGGAAGGTGTTCGCCGCGCTGATCGCGGTGCTGCTGGTCGGTTTCGTCACCCTGATCCTGACCTCGCCCTATCGCCTGCAGCGCATCCTCGGCTTCCTCGATCCGTGGGCGGATCCCTATGGCAAGGGCTACCAGCTTTCACATTCGCTGATCGCTTTCGGTCGCGGCGAATGGTTCGGGCTGGGGCTCGGCGGCAGCGTGGAAAAGCTGTTCTACCTGCCCGAGGCGCACACCGACTTCCTGCTGGCGGTTATCGCCGAGGAGCTCGGCTTCGTCGGCGTGGCCGTGGTGCTGGCCATGTTCGTGCTGCTTGTGGGCAAGGCCTTCCTGATCGGGCGCCATGCCGCGCGTCTCGAACGCAACTTCGCCGCGCTCACCGCCATGGGCATCGGCATCTGGTTCGGCGTGCAGGCCGGCATCAACATCGGCGTGAACATGGGCCTGCTGCCGACCAAGGGCCTGACCCTGCCCTTCCTTTCCTTCGGCGGCAGCGGCATCGTCGCCAACTGCGTGGCGGTGGCGGTGCTGCTCAGGATCGACTGGGAGCACCGGCAGATGATGCGCGGGAAGACGTTCTGATGGCGGCGACGAATCGCACCCTCATGGTCATGGCCGGCGGCACCGGCGGCCACGTTTACCCTGCATTGGCGGTGGCCGAGGAAATGCGCGCGCGCGGCTGGGAGGTGTTCTGGCTCGGCACGCGTTCTGGCCTGGAAGCGCGCGTGGTACCGGAAGCCGGCATCGACATGGTGTGGATCTCGATGTCGGGCCTGCGCGGGCACGGGCTGCTGCGCAAGCTGCTGACCCCGTTCATGCTGCTCGTCGCTTTCTGGCAGGCCCTGCGTGCGATTCTTGCGCGCCGCCCAGACGTGGTGTTGGGCATGGGCGGCTATACCGCCTTCCCCGGCGGCATGATGGCATCGCTGCTGAACAAGCCGCTGGTCATTCATGAGCAGAACAGCATCGCCGGGCTGACCAACCGCGTGCTGGCCTGCCTGGCCGAGCGGGTGCTGGTGGCCTTCCCGTCGGCCTTCACCCACGGCACCGACAAGCCTGTGCCCTGCGGCAAGACCGCCACGACCTGGGTCGGCAACCCGGTGCGCGAGCAGATCGCCGGTCTGGCGGGCGACCACTACAAGTACGACGGCCGCGAAGGCCCGCTGCGCCTCCTGGTCGTCGGCGGCAGCCTGGGCGCGGCCGCGCTCAACGAACTGCTGCCGCAGGCCCTGGCGCTGTTGCCGCCTGATGTTCGTCCCGAAGTGGTGCATCAGTCCGGCCGTCAGCACGTCGACAAGCTGCATGCCAACTATGCCGCAGCCGGCGTTGAAGCCGAGGTGCGCGATTACATCGAGGACATGGCGACGCTCTACGAATGGTGCGACGTCGCAGTGTGCCGTGCCGGCGCCATGACCGTGGCCGAACTCGCCTGTGCCGGCGTGCCCGCACTGCTGGTGCCTTTTCCCTATGCGGTGGACGACCACCAGACCACCAATGCCGCCTTCCTCACCGAGGCTGATGCGGCCTGGTGCATGCAGCAGCAGGACTTGACCGCGGAAAAGCTGGCTGCGCGGCTTGCCGCACTGACGCGCGCACAGCTCGAGCTGATGTCGAGGAAGGCGCTGGCGCTGGCCAAGCCCGAAGCGACCAGGACCGTGGCGAATATCTGCGAGGAGCTGGCAAATGGCTGAAAAACATTTTTGCCGCAGGGCACGCGGAACACGCAGAGCAAAACTGGGTATCGGGTTCTACTCCGCGACCGCAGCGAGCTCCGTGGTTAAAGATTTGGATGGCAAAGAATGAAACACGCGGTCAAACATATCCACTTCGTCGGCATCGGCGGCGCCGGCATGAGCGGCATCGCCGAGGTGCTGGCCAACCTCGGCTTCACGGTGTCGGGCTCTGACCTCTCGGACAATGCCGCTACCCGCCGCCTGCAGGGCTTCGGCGTGCAGGTGTTCAAGGGGCATCGTGCCGAAAACATCGCCGGCGCCGAGGCGGTGGTAGTGTCGACCGCCGTGCCGGAAACCAATCCCGAAGTGGTCGCCGCGCGCGAACAGAAGATTCCCATCGTGCCGCGCGCCATGATGCTGGCCGAGCTGATGCGCCTGAAACAGGGCATCGCCATCGCCGGCACCCACGGCAAGACCACCACCACCTCGCTGGTAGCGTCCTGCCTGTCGCAAGCTGGCATGGATCCGACTTTCGTTATCGGTGGCAAGCTCACCGCGGCCGGCGCGCACGCGCGCCTGGGCAAGGGCGATTTCCTGGTGGCCGAGGCCGACGAGTCCGACGCGTCCTTCCTCTACCTTACCCCGGTGGTGGCGGTGGTGACCAACATCGACGCCGACCACATGGAAACCTATGGCCATGATTTTTCCCGCCTGAAGCAGGCCTTCGTCGACTTCCTCCAGCACCTGCCGTTCTATGGCCGCGCCGTGCTGTGCGTCGACGACGCCAACGTGTGCGAGATCCTGCCGCGCGTGACCAAGCCGGTGACGACCTACGGCTTTGCCGAGGATGCCGACATCCGCGCCGAGAACGTGCGCGCGGAAGGCGCGTCCATGCGCTTCGATGCCGTCATTCGCAACGGCGGCGTCACGCGTCTGCCGATCACGCTCAACCTGCCCGGGCGCCACAACGTGCTGAACGCGCTTGCCGCCATCGGCGTGGCGAGCGAGGTGGGTGCGGACAACGATTCCATCATCAAGGCGCTGGCCGAATTCAGCGGTGTCGGCCGCCGCTTCCAGCACTATGGCGAGATGGATACGCCCGACGGCGGCAAGGCCATCGTCATCGACGACTACGGTCATCATCCGGTGGAAATGGCCGCCACCCTCGCGGCCGCGCGCGGCGCCTACCCGGACAGAAGGCTGGTGCTGGTGTTCCAGCCGCACCGCTACACGCGGACACGGGACTGCTTCGAGGACTTCGTGCGCGTGCTGTCCGAGGCGGACGGCCTGGTCTTGACCGAGGTGTATTCCGCCGGCGAGCAGCCCATCGTCGCCGCCGACGGCCGCGCGCTGGCGCGCGGCGTGCGCGTGGCCGGCAAGCTCGAGCCGCTGTTCGTCGAATCGGTCGAGGACCTGCCGGAAGCCGTGCGCAGCCACGTGCTGGATGGCGATGTGGTGCTGGTCATGGGCGCGGGTTCCATCGGCCATGTCGCAGGCAGGCTGACGGGGGCGAACCATGCAGGCTAGGTTTCGTGCACCCGAAGAAATGCACGGCGGCGGCACGGGGCTGGCTCCGATCGACGCGCCTGTGCTGCGCGGACGCTTCCTGCACAACGAGCCGATGTCGAAACACGTATCCTGGCGCGCCGGCGGGCCCGCGCAGCGCGCGTACATCCCGGCCGATCTCGACGACTTGCGTTTGCTCCTGCAGGCCATCCCGCAAGAGGAGCCGGTGCACATGACCGGGCTGGGCAGCAATCTGCTGGTGCGCGACGGCGGCGTGCGCGGCGTGGTGGTGTTGCTGCACGGCACCCTGAAACGGCTCGCGCTGGAATCGCGCAGTTTCGGCATTCCGGTGGCTTCGGCGGAGAGCGGGGAAACCGGTCTGATCTATGCCGAGACCGGCGTGGCTTCGCCCAAGATCGCGCGCTTTGCTGCCAATCACGACCTTGCCGGCGCAGAGTTCCTTGCCGGCATTCCCGGCACGTTGGGCGGTGCGCTGGCCATGAATGCCGGCTGCTACGGCGACGATACCTGGAGCCACGTCGCACAGGTGCTCACCGTCAACCGTCAGGGCGAGCTGAACGAACGCACGCCGGATGAATATGTGCTGGGTTATCGCCATGTCGCCTTGAAGAACGGTGCCGAGGAGTGGTTCGTCGCCGGCTGGCTGCGCTTTTCCAGGGGCGATGGCGGAGCTGCGCGCGCACGCATCAAGGAACTGCTGCAAAAGCGCATCGATACCCAGCCGCTCAGCCGGCCCAATGCCGGCTCGGTGTTCCGCAACCCCCCCGGCGATTTTGCCGCCCGCCTGATCGAGAGCTGCGGCTTGAAGGGATTGCGCATCGGCAACGCCCAGGTGTCGGAAAAGCATGCCAATTTCATCGTCAACCTCGGCGGCGCGACGGCGGCCGACATCGAGGCGGTGATCGAGAAAGTGGAAGAAACCGTGGAGGCCAGGACCAATGTGCGGCTGATCCGGGAAGTCAGAATCATTGGAGAACGGAAGTGAAGAAGTTCGGTAGGGTTGGAGTTCTCATGGGCGGTCAGTCCGCCGAGCGCGAGGTTTCGCTGAAAAGCGGCGCCGCGGTGCTGGCCGCGCTCACGCGCCAGGGCGTCGATGCGCACGCCTTCGATCCGGCGCGCCGCAGCCTCGGCGACCTCGCCATGGCCGAGTTTGACCGCGTGTTCATCGCCCTGCACGGCCGTTTCGGCGAAGACGGCTGCATGCAGGGCGCGCTCGAACTGCTGGACATTCCCTACACCGGCAGCGGCGTCATGGCCTCCGCCATCGGCATGGACAAGTGGCGCACCAAGCTGTTGTGGCAGGCCGCCGGCCTGCCAACGCCTTCATTCGCGCTGCTCGATGCGAATACCGATTTTGCCGCAGTCGAAAAACAGCTGGGCCTGCCCATCTTCGTCAAACCGGCACGCGAGGGCTCCAGCATCGGCATGAGCAAGGTCAAGGCGCCGGACACCCTGCGCGCAGCCTGGGGAAAGGCCGCCGAGTACGACAGCCTGGTGCTGGCGGAGAAGTTCGTCGACGGCGGCGAATACACCTGCGCGATTCTGGGCGGCGAGGTTTTGCCGATGATCCGCCTCATCCCGAAAAACGAGTACTACGACTACGAAGCCAAGTATCTGCGCGACGACACCGAGTACCGCTGCCCCTGCGGTCTGGCGCAGGATCAGGAGCAGGCCATCCGGGCGCTGTGCCTGAAGGCCTTCCAGGTGGTCGATTGCCGAGGCTGGGGTCGCGTCGACGTGATGCTGGACAGCCAGGGCAATCCCTACCTGCTGGAAATCAACACTTCGCCCGGCATGACCGACCACAGCCTGGTGCCGATGGCGGCGCGCGCCGCCGGCATGGATTTCGACGCGCTGTGCCTGCGCATCCTGGAGATGACGCTTTGATGGAAACGCCGCGCATGCCCACCGACCCCTTCGCCAATGTGCTCTATGCAGGCGCGGGTGCGCTGCTGGCCTATGCGCTGCTGGCCTGGCTGGTGTCGCTGCCCGCATTCGCGCTGCACCGCATCGAGGTGCGCGGCGAACTGCGCCACGTCAGCGAACAAAGCATCAAGCTGGTGGCGGATCGCGGTGTGCGCGGCAATTTCTTCACCGTGGACCTGGACGAGGTGCGCGCAGCCTTCGAGAAGCTGCCGTGGGTGGACGAGGCGCGCGTGTCGCGGCGCTGGCCGGATGCCCTGGTCGTCGAACTGGCCGAACACGTGCCGCTGGCGCGCTGGAACGATGAGCACCTGGTGAGCACGCAGGGCGAAGTATTCGCTGCCGCCGCCGATGCCGAAATGCCGCGCTTCGCGGGCATCGAAGGCTCCGGCCGCGAGGTGGTCGAGGCCTATCGCCGCTACGGTGAAATCCTCGCGCCGCTGGGCATGAAAGTGGCCGAGATCAGCCTGTCCCCGCGCCGCGCCTGGCGCCTGAAGACAGACAGCGGACTGGAAATCGCGCTTGGCCGCAAGGACGCCGAACCGCGCCTCGCGCGCTTCGTCGCGCAGTACCGGAAACTCAGCGAGCGGCTCGGTGCCGCTCCCGCCTACGCGGACCTGCGCTATGCCGACGGCTTTGCCGTGAAGCTGCCGCAAGCCGCCAAAACCGTGAACAAGCAATCATGAGCAAGCAGAGAGACCCCAAGAACCTGATCGTCGGCCTCGATATCGGCACCTCTAAAATCGTCTGCATCGTCGCCGAAGTGCAGCCCGAAGGCACGCTGGAAATCATCGGCATGGGCTCGCACCCGTCCAAGGGCCTGCGCCGCGGCGTCGTGGTCAACATCGAGCACACCGTCAACGCCATCCAGCGCGCGCTGGAGGAGGCCGAACTGATGGCCGACTGCAAGATCCGCGAGGTCTACACCGGCATCGCCGGCAACCATATCAGGAGCTTCAACTCGCACGGCATGGTGGCGATCAAGGACAAGGAGATCAGCCAGATCGATGTCGAGCGCGTGATCGACACCGCACGGGCGGTCAACATTCCCATGGACCAGCAGATCCTGCACACCATTCCGCAGGAATTCGTGGTCGACGGCCAGGAAGACGTGCAGGACCCGCTGGGCATGAGCGCGGTGCGCCTGGAGGTGCGCGTGCACATGGTCACCGGCGCGGTGAGTGCGGCGCAGAACATCGTCAAGTGCGTGCGCCGCTGCGGCATCGAGGTGACCGACCTGGTGCTGCAGCCGCTGGCCTCCGCCATGGCAGTGCTGACCGAGGACGAGAAGGAGCTGGGCGTGTGCCTGGTCGACATCGGCGGCGGCACCACCGACATCGCCGTGTTCACCGACGGCGCCATCCGCCACACCGCCGTGATTCCGGTGGCAGGCGACCAGGTCAACAACGACATCGCCGTCGCGCTGCGTACGCCGCCCAAGGAAGCCGAGGACCTGAAGATCCGCCACGGCTGCGCATTGCGCCAGCTGGCCGACGCGCGCGACATGATCGAAGTGCCGGGCGTGGGCGACCGTCCGGCCAAGACCCTGTCGCGCCAGACCCTCGCCGAGTTCATCGAACCGCGCATGGAAGAACTGTATTCGCTGGTGCAGGCGGAACTGCGCCGCTCGGGCTTCGAGGAGCTGTTGTCGTCCGGCATCGTCATCACCGGCGGGTCGAGCGCCATGTCGGGCATGGTCGAACTGGGCGAGGAAGTGTTCCACATGCCGGTGCGCCTGGGCTACCCGCGCTACGAAGGCGGATTGTCCGAGGTGATGCGCAACCCGCGCTTCGCCACCGGCGTGGGCCTGTTGCTGGCCGGCCTCGATTCGCGCGGGCGCGAGGCGCCAGCCAGGCTGGGCGCCGGCAGTTTCAAGGATTTGCTCGACCGCATGAAGTCCTGGTTCAAGGGCAACTTCTAGCGGCGGGCTTGGGAGTTTTTCCGAGTGGCGGCAGCCATCGGAAAAATGCAGTGAGTGAGCATGTTTTTTTGTTTTAAGGAGAGCGAATAATGTTTGAACTGTTGGATACCGATACGCAGGACGCCGTCATCAAGGTGATCGGCGTGGGGGGCTGCGGCGGCAACGCCGTGGACCACATGATTACTTCGGGGCTGTCGGGGGTGGAGTTCATCGCCATCAATACCGATTCCCAGGCGCTGAAGCGCAACCAGGCCAGGCTCCAGCTGCAATTGGGCACTGCGGTGACCAAGGGCCTCGGTGCAGGCGCCAACCCCGACGTCGGCCGCGAGGCTGCGCTGGAGGATCGCGAGCGCATCGCCGAGCTCATCGATGGCGCTGACATGTTGTTCATCACCGCCGGCATGGGCGGCGGCACCGGTACCGGCGCAGCGCCGGTGGTGGCGGAAGTCGCCAAGGAACTCGGCATCCTCACCGTGGCCGTGGTGACCAAGCCCTTCATGTTCGAGGGCAAGCGCGTGCGCGCCGCCAACGCCGGCATCGAGGCGCTGGCGCGCCATGTCGATTCCCTCATCATCATCCCCAACGACAAGCTCATGCAGGTGCTGGGCGAGGACGTGTCGATGCTGGAAGCCTTCAAGGCGGCGAACAACGTGCTGCACGGCGCGGTCGGCGGCATCGCCGAAGTCATCAACTGTCCGGGTCTGGTGAATGTCGACTTCGCCGACGTACGCACGGTGATGTCGGAGATGGGCATGGCCATGATGGGTTCCGCCGCGGCCGAGGGCGAGAGCCGCGCCCGTCAGGCAGCCGAACAGGCCGTGGCTTCTCCCCTGCTGGAGGATGTCAACCTGGCCGGGGCACGCGGCATTCTGGTCAACATCACCGCTTCTTCCTCGATCAAGATGAGGGAAATCCATGAGGTGATGGAAACCATCAAGGCCTTCACCGCGGAAGAGGCTACCGTGATCGTCGGCAGCGTGGTGGATGACGCCATGGAAGACAGCCTGCGCGTGACCATGGTCGCGACCGGTCTCGGCAACCCCGTGGCACGGAGTCAGCCCAAGCCCATGCAGGTGATCCGCACCGGCACCTACGACATGCCGGTGGCAGCGGAAAACGGCGAAGACATGCCCAATGTCATGCGCGGCCGCGGCCAGCGCAACCCGGTGGTCAAGGCCTGGGAGGATTCCGGCGTGGATTCGCTCGACATCCCGGCTTTCCTGCGCAAGCAGGCCGACTAAGCGGCGCTCACCCGCAGACCGGGCCATAGGTTCCCCTCTCCCCCACGCTCTCCGGGGGAGGGGGTAACTTCCGCCAGAATCGGCGGAAGCGGGGGGTTGCCCCCATCTGTTTCATTCCTGGATTTTTTCTGCCGCGAGCCTCATCTAAGATGAGGTGATGAACGCTGTGCGCAAGCCTGCCGTGGCAGGCTACTTCTATCCGGCCGATCCTGTTCTGCTCCGCGACGAGCTGGGCCGGATGCTGGCTGCCGTCCCGGAAACCAAGGATGCTCCTGCCCCCAAGGCACTGATCGTGCCTCACGCCGGCTACATCTATTCCGGCGCCATCGCGGCAAGCGGCTATGCTCGCCTCGTGCCCGCCGCGGACAAGATCAGGCGCGTGGTACTGCTGGGCCCGGCTCATCGCGTGGCCGTGCGCGGGCTGGCGCTGCCGGCTGCGACAAGCTTCGCCTCGCCGCTGGGTGAAGTGGCGCTGGACCAGCGGGCGATCGAAGACATCGCCGCCCTGTCCCAGGTCGTCATCAGCGAGGCGGCGCATGCGCTGGAGCATGCGCTGGAAGTGCAGCTGCCGTTCTTGCAGACAGTGCTGGGCGAGTTTCAGCTGCTGCCGCTGGTGGTGGGAAACGCCACCACGGACGAGGTGGCGCAGGTGCTGGAACGTCTGTGGGACGGGCCGGAAACACTGATTGTCATCAGCTCCGATCTGTCGCATTACCTGCCTTACGCCGCCGCCCGGCGAACCGATGACGATGCGGTGCAACGCATGTTGCGGCTGGAACCCGGGCTCGACCACGAGCAAGCCTGCGGAGCGACACCGGTCAATGGGCTGCTGGCGCTGGCGCGCCAGCGCGGCCTCTCAGCGGAACTGCTTGACCTGCGCAATTCGGGCGACACCGCCGGCGACAAGGCGCGCGTGGTCGGCTACGCCGCGCTTGCCTTCCATGAAACGCCAGCGCTGCAGCCGCAAATGGATGAACGCGGCGAAGTTTTGTTGACGGCCGCGCGCAACGCCATCGGCGAGCGCTTCGGCGCCGGGCCGCTGGCACTGCACAGCCGGCCGTGGATGGTGGTGCCGGGTGCGAGTTTCGTCACCCTCATGCTGGACGGTGATTTGCGCGGCTGCATCGGCAGCCTGGAGGCGCACCGGCCGCTGCTCGAAGACGTGCAGGGCAATGCCGTCGCTACCGCTTTCCGCGATCCGCGCTTCGCCCCCCTGGACAAGCACGAATTCGCGCGCGTGCGGGTGGAGGTTTCCGAACTGGGCCGGGCCGAGCCGCTCGAGTTCGAAAGCGAATCTCACGCACTAAGCCTGCTGCGCCCGCACGAGGATGGCCTCATCCTCGAATACGGCCGCCAGCGCAGCACTTTCCTGCCGCAGGTGTGGGAGAGCCTGCCCAGGCCCGAGCAGTTTCTGGTCCAGCTGAAGCGCAAGGCCGGGTTGCCGGCGGATTTCTGGCATGAGGACATCCGGCTCTCGCGCTATGGCGTGAGCAAGTGGAAGGAGGGCGCGCATGGCTGAAACCGAAACCGGGCTCTACCCGGCCAGGTGGTGGCACATGCTGGCCGACGGCCGCATCCAGTGCGACCTGTGCCCGCGCGACTGCCGGCTGCACGAGGGCCAGCGCGGCGCCTGTTTCGTGCGCATGCGTGAAGGCGACAGGATGGTGCTGACGACCTACGGCCGCTCGTCCGGCTTCTGCATCGACCCCATCGAGAAGAAGCCGCTCAACCATTTCTATCCCGGCTCCTCGGTGCTGTCCTTCGGCACCGCCGGCTGCAACCTGGCCTGCAAGTTCTGCCAGAACTGGGACATCAGCAAATCGAAAACCATGGACCGGCTGATGGACCAGGCCGCGCCGGAGCAGATCGCCGTCGCCGCTGAGACTTCCGGCTGCAAGAGCGTGGCCTTCACCTACAACGATCCGGTGATCTTCACCGAGTACGCGCTCGATGCGGCCGAGGCCTGCCACGCGCGCGGCATCAAGACCGTGGCGGTGACCGCGGCCTACATCCACGCCGAGCCGCGGCGCGAGTTCTTCCTGCACATGGATGCGGCCAACGTCGACCTGAAAGCATTTACCGACGAGTTCTATTTCAAGCTCACCGGCTCGCATTTGCAGCCGGTGCTGGAGTCGTTGGCGTACCTGGTTCATGAAACGCAGGTGTGGACCGAGATCACCACGCTCTTGATCCCCGGCTACAACGATTCCAGCCATGAGATCGAAACCATGTGCAAATGGCTGGTGAAGGAACTGGGGCAGGACGTGCCGCTGCATTTCTCCGCCTTCCATCCGGACTTCAAGCTGGTCGATGCGCCGGCCACGCCGCCCGACACCTTGTTCCGCGCGCGGCACATCGCGCAAGGCGAGGGCCTGAATTACGTCTACACCGGCAACATCAGCGATGCCGACGGCGGCACCACGCATTGTCCGGGATGCAAGCGGGCGCTCATCGTGCGCGACTGGCACCGCATCCTGAAGTACGAAGTCGGCGAAGACGGGCATTGCCCGCATTGCCGGACGCAGGTTGCCGGCCGCTTCGGCAGGTTCGAGGGTGCCTTCGGCCAGCGCCGCATACCCATCCGCCTGGACATGGGGGCCTGAAATGAGAAATGAAGTGGTGCGCATTCCGGTCGACGGCGCCCACATCGAAGGCGCGCTGGAACTGCCCGACAATCCCGTTGGCCTGGTGCTGTTTGCCCACGGCAGCGGCTCCAGCCGCCACAGCCCGCGCAACAATAATGTGGCGCGCGTGCTGCGCGAGCATGGCATCGGCACCCTGCTGATGGACCTGCTCACGCCGGAAGAGGACCGCGATTATTCGAAGCGCTTCGATATCGACCTGCTGGTCGAACGGCTGCGCGCGGCAGCGCACTGGGTGAAGCAGGCCCCGGATATTGCCGCCTTGCCGGTCGGCTATTTCGGCGCCAGCACCGGTGCGGCCGCTGCCTTGCGCGCGGCGGCGCATGAGGAATCCGTCGCTGCCGTGGTGTCGCGCGGCGGGCGCCCCGACCTGGCCTCGCCTGCAGAACTGGCGAAAGTGAAAGCGCCCGCCCTGTTGCTGGTGGGCGGCCAGGATTTCGGCGTCATCACCTTGAACGAAGCGGCCTTCGCCGACCTGGCTTGCGAAAAGCAGCTGCTCATCGTGCCCGGCGCCACCCATCTGTTCGAGGAGCCCGGCACGCTCGAAGAGGTGGCGGAGAAGGCGGCGGACTGGTTCGAGAAGAACTTCAAATAAAAAAACCGGCCGGGCAGCTTTGCCTGCAATTCTGCTCCCGTAACCAGGGCGATATTCAACCCCCCCGCCTGATTGTGCGATTATTCGGTTGATAACAAGCACAAGGGAGGCCGCCGGCCATGCCGGACAAGAGCGATCTGGACGATGACTTCGCGCTGAAACCCCAGCAGCAGGCCGGCGAGTTGCCGCTCAGCAAGGGCAAGGCAACCAGGAAGACTGCCGCACGAGGCAAGGGCAAGGCCGCCGCGCAGGCGGACGAAGCCGCCATCCTGTCCTATCGGCACGACCAGAAGCGCAAGAACAACCCCGACGTGGGCGTCGTCACGCCCGAGACCGACCCCGAGCAACCCAAGACCGTGTGGGCCTACGACCCCCACATCGACCCTGCCCTGCAATTCGACAGCCAGCGCGCGCCAGTGGAAAACCTGCTGGATGATGCCCTGGGCGGCTTGTCGGCGCACGATGAAGAAATCCTCGCCTGGCTGGACCACGCATTGGCGGGCTCGGATGAAGCAGCGGTTCGGGAAGTTATCGGCAACCTGCGAAAACGCCTGGCATCCGGCGTAGACAGCCAATCTGCGCGCACGGCACTGGAACAGTTGAAGCGCATGCAGGCGCCCTATCTCAACTGGACCGGCAAGGCCGAGCGCACCAGCTTCGACGTGGACACGGTTTCCCTGCACGTGCATGAGCGTATCGACCCCATGAGCATCCTGTCGGCGCTGCGCAAAGAGCAAAAAGCAGCCAAGCCGGCAGGCAAGGCATCCGGCGGCTTCCAGACCGGCCTGTTCGAGGCGCCCTTCGAGAGCCTGCCCCTGCGCGACGCAGTCGATTTCTACAAGCACGAAAAAGGCTGGTCCAACCGGCTGGTTTCCGGCGACAGCCTGCTGGTGATGAACTCCCTGCTGCAGAAGGAGAGCATGGCCGGCCAGGTGCAGATGATCTACATCGACCCGCCCTACGGCATCAAGTACGGTTCCAACTTCCAGCCTTTCGTCAACAAGCGCGACGTGAAGGACCGCAAGGACGAAGACCTGACCCAGGAACCGGAAATGATCAAGGCGTTCCGCGACACCTGGGAGCTGGGCATCCACTCCTACCTCACCTACCTGCGCGACCGGCTGCTGCTGGCGAAGGAGCTGCTGCACGAGTCGGGGAGCGTGTTTGTGCAGATTTCGGATGAGAACTTACACCATGTGCGAGAAATCATGGATGAAGTCTTTGGAGCGGAGAATTTCGTTCAAATAGTGGCCTATCGAACGACAGGCGGGCAGGCATCTAAGCTGCTGCCAACTGTCAGTGACTATCTTATTTGGTATTCAAAAGACATTGGCCACATTAAGTATCGGCAATTGTTTTTCGACAAGGCCAGTGATGACGATGTGGGCCGTTATCGCCTGGTCCAAGCACCCAGCGGTCAAGTGAGACCCCTGAGTGCATCCGAGGTGGCTAACCCACGTAGTATCCCGAACGGTTATGAACTTATTGTTCACGACAACATAACTTCACAGGGAATATCAGGTGACTCGTCTGAGCCACTCACGTGGAATGGGCGGCAGTTCAAGTTGCCGGTCAACTCGCATTGGAAAACCACTCCAGCGGGCATGGAAAGACTAGCCAGGCAGAACAGATTGATGGCGGTCGGTGAGACTCTTCGGTTTAAGCGATTCTTGAATGATTTCCCTGTTTCGCCGATTAGTGCTACATGGGATGACACAGCCATAAGTGGCTTCGGGCGAAAGAAGGAATATGTTGTCGAAACAAACACGAAGACTATAGAACGCTGCCTCCTCATGACTACCGACCCCGGCGATCTGGTGCTGGACCCCACCTGCGGTTCCGGCACCAGCGCCTTCGTCGCCGAGAAGTGGGGCCGGCGCTGGATCACCACCGACACCTCGCGCGTGGCGGTGACGCTCGCCAAGCAGCGGCTCATGACTGCCAGCTTCGACTACTATGCCTTGCGCTATCCGCACGAGGGTTTGAAGGGCGGCTTCATCTACAAGACCGTGCCGCATGTCACGCTCAAATCCATCGCCAATAATCCGGACATTGACGAAATTTACGTGCGCATGCACCCGGCCATCGAGGCGGCGCTGGCGGAACTGAACAAAGTAGCGAAGCAGAAGCTCAAGGAATGGGAAGTGCCGTTCGACTTCCCCGCCGGCTGGCCCGACGCGGCCCGCAAGGCCTTCGACGCCTTCCATGCCGCGCGTCAGGCGATGCAGAAGCAGATGGATGCCTCCATTGCCGCCCATGCCGACCAGGAAATCCTCTACGACCAGCCGCAGCCGGACAAGAGCAAGCTGCGCATTACCGGCCCGTTTTCGGTGGAGGCGGTGCCTTTCCCGTCGGTGAAGTCGCTGGACGAAGCCGATACCGTGGCGGGCGAGGCCGACGCCGGCATCGCCCGCAGCGGGGAGTCGGCTCGCCAGCATTCGTGGCGCGACGAGCTGATCAAAACCGGCATACGCGGCAAGGGCGGGCAGATGTTGAAGTTTGCCGAACTGGAAACCCTGCCGGACACCAAGTATCTGCATTGCGCGGGCCACCTCGACACCGGCGAACGGGTGGTGGTGAGCTTCGGCCCCGAGCACGCGGCGCTGGAGCAGCGTCAGGTGGAAATGGCCATGCGTGAGGCGGGCGAACTGTTCCCGCGCCCCAAAATGATCGTGTTCTGCGCCTTTACCTTCGACCCCGAGGCGGCCAAGGACATCGACCAGACCAAGGGCATTACCGCGCTCAAGGCGCAGATGAATATCGACCTCTTGACCGACGACCTGAAAAAGGCGCGCTCGTCGAATCAGAGCTTCTGGCTCATGGGCCAGCCGGACGTGGAAGTGCGCAAGCAGAAGGATGGCGCCTACGTCGTGGAGGTGCATGGTTTCGATTACTTCGATACCGCCAAGGGCGAACTGGTCTCCGGCGGCAAGGGCAGGATCGCCATGTGGCTGCTGGACACCGACTACGACGAGCGCAGCCTGTTCCCGCGCCAGGTGTTCCTGCCCATGGCCGGCAAGGGCGAAGGCTGGCAGAAGCTGAAGAAGGACATCAAGGCCGAGTTGAACGAAGACCTGCTGGAACAGTTCCATGGCACCGTCAGCCTGCCCTTCGCTGCCGGCGACAACCGCAAGATCGCAGTGAAAATTATCGACGACCGGGGCATTGAGTCGTTGAAGGTGATTGCGCTGGATTGAAAGCCGTAACGTCCCATGACCGCCAAAGAGTTGCTCGAACGCCTTGTTACCCTTGATGAGAATGAACGCATCGAGGCCAAGCGTGCCGCCGAAGTCGGCAATTCCGTCATGGAAACGATCTGCGCGTTTGCCAACGAGCCGGGGCTGGGCGGCGGCCATCTGCTGCTGGGTGTGGCGCGCGAGGAATTGGCGCTGTTTCCGACTTATGAAGTTGTCGGCATCGACAACCCCGACAAGCTTTCGAGCGAGATCGCCACCCGGTGCCGGGGTGACTTCAATGTGCCGGTGCGGGTGGACATCCAGGCTGAACGGCTGGACGACAAAACGGTTCTGGTGGTGTTTGTGCCGGAGGCGCAGGCAGGCGAGAAGCCAATTTTTTTCAAGGGTCAGGGTTTGCCTCGGGGTGCATTCCGCCGGGTCGGACCGACCGACCAGCGCTGTACCGAAGACGACCTTCTGGTTTTCTATGAGGGGCGGGGAAGCGAGACCTATGACTACAGCGTAGTGCGCGATGCCACGCCCGACGACATCGATCCTGACGCGGTAGCCGAGTACCGCAAGGCAAGAGAAGAAGCCTACCCCGATGCCGAGGAATTGAGGTGGGGCGATACGGATCTGCTTTTGGCGCTTGGCTGCATGCGACAACAAGACGGCAGGCTTGTGCCGACGGTCGCAGGTCTGCTGTTGTTCGGCAAGTCGATTGCGCTGCGCCGGTTTTTCCCCATGATGCGGGTGGACTACATCCGCGTGTCGGGGCGCGAGTGGATTCCCGATCCCGAGAAGCGCTTTGACAGCATCGAGATGCGCGATCCCCTGATACGCCTTATCCGCCGCGCAACGGCGGCGGTGATGGATGACCTGCCCAAAAGTTTTTCGTTGCCGGAGGGGCAGCTCCAGCGGCAGGATGTCTATCGCATTCCGCAGCGCGTGATTCGCGAAGCCATCGTCAACGCGGTCATGCACCGGAATTACCGGGTGCAGAGTGCCATACAGGTTATTCGCTATGCCAACCGACTTGAAATCATCAACCCCGGTTTCTCGCTGAAATCACCCGAGCACCTGGGCGAACCTGGCTCTTTGGCGCGCAATCCGAAAATCGCCGCCGTTTTACATGAAACCAGGTTTGCCGAAACCAAGGGCAGCGGCATCCGCGTCATGCGCGACATGATGGAACAGGCGGGTCTTACGCCTCCCACCTTTGAGTCGGACAGGGCGCAGGACAAATTCACGTCCCGTTATCTTTTCCACCACTTCCTCGGGCCGGAGGATATCGCCTGGCTTAGCCGGTTCCGCGACCTGGGGCTTACCGACGAGGAAGCCAAGGCGCTTGTCTGGGTGCGCGAGGTTGGCGCCATCGACAATGCCGGATTTCGGGAACTCAACCGGATAGACACGCTTGCCGCAAGCCAAAAACTCCGGCGGCTGCGGGACGCGGGTTTGCTTAAACAGAAGGGCAAGGGGTCGGCTACCTACTATGAGCCGACTGATCTGCTGCTTGGCGATGGCTTATCTCCCCAGTCAGGGGGCTTATCTCCGGAGCTTGGGGGCTTATCTCCGGAGCTGGAAGCTTTATCTCCGGACCCAATCCGTGATGCGCTGCTGGCAGAGTTGCCCCAAGCGCTTGCCGAGGAAGTGGCGGGGTTGGGCCAACGAAGTCGTGACAAAGGGCGCCTGAAACGAATGCTAGTGGCCCTTTGCGGACGCCGGTTCTATCGTGCCGACGAATTGGCACGCATCACAGACCGCAACCCGGAATATCTTCAAAAAGATTATCTCTCGGCATTGGTGGCGGAAGGTATGCTCGTCTACCGCTATCCGTCCGATCCGAATCATCCCCAACAAGCATATGGCGCTCCAGGGCTTCTGTTTGTGGAGAGCGGTGAATGATGGCATCGAAATCCCTGATCATCAATTCCCCCTACGAAGCGCCGCAGTTTTTCTGGCGCGAGGATCGGGGCAACCTGACGCTTGAGAGTGGCCGCCGCCCGGCGGGCTACGAGATTTTTGACACCCGCAACAACACTCGCCGGACTGAGCCGCTGGAACTGGTAAACCGCATCCGCGAACGTGTCGATGCTTGGCGGGCGGCAGATTACCCCGGCGTGACCAGCATTACCCGCAGCCTTTTGACGCACTGGCACGACCAGAGCGCACGCCAGCACCCCTTCTATTTCTGTCAACTCGAAGCTATCGAGACCTTGATTTGGCACGTGGAGGCGGCACCCGACTACAAGCAGGGCATTTTCGTGCCGGGCGATGGCGGCCCCTGGGAGCGGATGTGCAGCAAGATGGCGACGGGCACGGGCAAGACGGCGGTGATGGCGATGATCATCACCTGGCAGGTGCTCAATGCGCTGACTTACCCCAAGCGCAACAAGGAATTCACCCGCGCGATCTTCATTGTGGCGCCCGGGCTGACGGTGAAGGAGCGTCTACAGGTGCTGTACCCCGGCAATCCAGCCAATTATTACGACGAGTTTGGCCTGTGTCCGTCTGAGGCGCTTCGCCAGAAGCTGAATCAGGCTGAACTGCTGGTGGAAAACTGGCACAGCCTGATGCCGCTGAAGGAGCCGGAGCGCTCGGTGGTGAAAAAAGGCGCGGAGAGCGACAAGGCATTTGTGAAGCGGGTGCTGGGTAAGCTGGCCGGCTACAAGGACATCGCCATCATCAACGACGAGGCGCATCACGCCTACCGCATTCCGGCGGACATCAAGATCAGCAAGAAGCAGGCGGAAGAACAGGGGATAGACTTGGAGGAGTCCACCCGCTGGATCGAGGGGCTGGACCGCATCCACAAGGAACTGCGGATCAACCGCTGCTTCGACTTGTCGGCCACGCCGTTTGCCCCCACCGGCAAGGCCAATACCGAACAGGGCCTGTTCGACTGGGTCATGTCGGATTTTGGCTTGAACGACGCCATCGAGGCGGGACTGGTCAAAACACCGCGCGTGGTGGTGCGCGATGGGGCGATTCCTGATGCACAAACACTGCGCCCCAAGCTGTACCACCTCTACCGCGAGAGAGAGGTTTCCGAAGACCTGAATCGCCGGGGCGCCGAGCCGCATGAGCCTTTGCCGCAACTCGTGCGGCAGGCTTACACCCTGCTGGGCGCAGATTGGCGCAAGGCGCTTGAAGACTGGCAGGCAGCCGGCCATACCTCGCCGCCGGTGATGCTGACAGTCTGCAACCGCACCGAAACCGCCGCCCGTATCGAGCGTTATTTCAGTAGCGGTGACGCCCACTGGCCCGAGATGCATGCCCCTGATAAAACCTTGCGGGTGGATTCCAGGGTGCTGGAGAAGGCGGAGATCGGCGAATCCTCCGGTACTGACAAAGATTACGAGGCGCGGCTGCGTATGATTGTTGAGGCAGCATTGATCCCAGATGACCGTAAGCAGCGATTGCTTGGCCTGAAGAAGGAAGAACTGTTGCGGGAAATTGTGGACAACGTCGGCAAGCGCGGGCAGGCTGGTCAGGATTTGCAGAGCGTCATTTCGGTGGCAATGCTATCGGAAGGTTGGGACGCGAAGAACGTGACGCACATCATGGGCCTGCGTGCCTTCACCAGCCAGTTGCTGTGCGAGCAGGTCATCGGCCGGGGGCTGCGCCGCGTGGGCTACGACACGGAGCCGGTAGTCGGCCCCGATGGCGTGGAGCGGCAGCTTTTCAAGCCTGAATATGTAAACATCTTCGGCGTGCCGCTGTCGATTTTCCAGGACGTGAGCGAGGGCGGCGAGCCGCCGCCGCCGCCCAGGCCAAGCACCCAGATCGAGTCGCTGCCTGAGCGGAATCATCTGGAAATCCGCTGGCCCAACGTGCTGCGGGTCGATACGGTGGTGCAGCCCGTGCTGTCGATTGACTGGAGCACGGTCGAGCCCTTGCGGCTCGACCCGGCGCATACGCCCCTGGTGGCCGAGATTGCGCCGGCCATTGGCGGTGCAACGGCATGGGACCAGATCAAGGCGATTGATCTGGGGCAGTTGCCCGAGGAATTTCGCCAGCAAAGGCTGATTTTCAAGGCGGCCCGCCAGGCGTTCGATGAAATGCAGAGGCGATTTACCGGCGAGCGCGATTACCTTGCCATGCAACTGATTCGTTTGGTTGAGCAGTTTCTCGCATCGGACAAGCTGGACATTCCTTCGCTGTTCCACCAGGATCCGCTGCGGAAGCGCATTCTCGTCGCCCTCAACATGAACGCAGTGGTCGGTCATCTGGTGCAGCGCCTGACCGAGCAAAACCTGGAGCGAATCGAGCCGGTATTCGACGAGGAGTTTCCCATCGGTACGACCCGTGCCATGCGCGCCTGGTACACCACCAAACCCTGCCAGCCTGCGCAAAAGTCACAAATCAGCCATGTGGTGGCCGATTCGGCCTGGGAGGCGCATGCCGCCAATGTGCTGGAGCAGAGCGGACAGGTGCTGGCCTATGCCAAGAATGACCACTTGGGTTTTCAGGTGCATTACCTGTGGAATGGCGCGCGCCGCCGCTTCGTGCCGGATTTACTCGTGCGACTGGCAAACGGCAAGACCTTGATACTTGAAATCAAGGGCGAAGACAGTTCTCAGAACAAGGCTAAACGGCAGGCGCTGGATGCCTGGGTGCAGGGAGTCAACACCAAAGGCGGGTTTGGTGCGTGGTGTTGGGATGTCGCGTTTGAAATGGCGACCATTCAGGACATCATAAATAGCCACTCAGGTGGCAGATGAGTGTCTGAGGATATCGATCACTTCGTCGTCCGACACCTGGTTGAAGTCCTGATAGAACTGGCCCACGGCGCGGAAATCCGCCGGCGCGAAGAGACACACCAGCTCGTCGCACAGCGGACGGATTGTTTCCAGCGTTTCGGGCGGCGACACCGGTACCGCGCAGACGAGGCGGGCCGGATGCTTGGCGCGGGTGGCGTGCAGTGCCGCGATCATGGTGCTGCCGGTGGCGAGTCCGTCGTCGATGATGATGACGACGCGCCCTGCGGGATCGACGGGTGGGCGCAGCGGCGTGTACTGCGCGCGCCGTTCCCTCAGCGTCGTCATCTGGCGCTGCTTTTCGCGTTCCATGTATTCCGGCGTGCCGCCGGCGGAAGCGGCATGATCGGCGATGTAGGCCCAGCCCGACTCGTCGATCGCGCCCAGCGCGAACTCGCTGCTGTAGGGCGAGGTCAGCTTGCGCACCAGCACCACGTCGAGTTCGCCTTCCAGCAGTTCGGCGATGGTCTTGCCCATCGGCACGGCGCCGCGCGGGATGGCGAGGATGAGCGGATGCCGGCCCTGGTAGGCCGACAGGGCCCTGGCGAGCTGGCGTCCCGCATCCTGGCGATTGGCGAACATCATGACGGCTCCTTTTCGATGCTTTCAACTTAGGCGCTGGCATCGTTTCCGGCAAGCCGGTCGCCAGCGGGTTCGTCGCGCACGTAGGGGCCGACGCGACCGTCGGGCTGGTCTGCTTCGGGCATCGTGCAAGCTCCAGTCCCCAAATCCTCGCCCGCGGCCCCCGTTGCAGTTAAAATCCATTCTCAAACAACAAGTTGGCCAATCGAGGACATGATCAAACAGCGCACGCTCAAAAGCCAGGTCAGGACCACTGGCGTGGGACTGCATTCCGGCGTCAAGGTCGAGATGACCCTGCGGCCGGCGGCGGCCGGTACCGGCATCCTGTTCCGCCGCGTCGACCTCGATCCGCCGGTGGATATTCCGGTGGATCCGTACAAGGTCACCGACACGCGCCTGTGCTCGGCGCTGACCGTGGACAAGGCCAAGGTCGCCACGGTCGAGCACCTGATGTCGGCGCTGGCCGGACTCGGCATCGACAACATCGTGATCGACCTCACCGGCCCCGAGGTGCCCATCCTCGACGGCTCCGCCGCACCCTTCGTGTTCCTGCTGCAGTCGGCCGGCATCGAGGAGCTGAACGCGCCCAAGCAGTTCGTGCGCATCCGCGAACCGATCGAAGTGAAGGAAGGCGACAAGTGGGTCAGGCTCAGCCCCCATGACGGCTTCCGCATCGACTTCACCATCGACTTCGACCACCCCGTGTTCGAGCAGTCCGGCCAGGTGGTGAGCGTGGATTTCGACAACACGTCCTACATCCGCGAAGTCGCGCGGGCGCGCACCTTCGGCTTCATGCACGAGGTGGAAATGCTGCGCAACAACAACCTCGCCCTTGGCGGCTCGCTCGACAACGCCATCGTCATGGACGAGTACCGCATCCTCAATGCCGACGGCCTCAGGTACGACGACGAGTTCGTCAAGCACAAGGTGCTGGATGCCATCGGCGATTTCTACATGATCGGCAAGCCCATCATCGGCCGCCTGGAAGCGCACAAATCCGGGCACGCCCTCAACAACCAGCTGCTGCGCGCGCTGATGGAAAAGCAGTCGGCCTGGGAACTGGTGACTTTCGAAAACGACAGCGATGCGCCCGAGGCCGTGGCGCACTTTTATCCGCAGGCCGCCTGATGGTTTTCCGGCTGATCCTGGTCCTTGCGCTGATCATCCTTGCCGGGCTGGCCCTGACATGGATGTTCACCAAGGACAGGAAATACCTGCGCATCGCCGGCCGCATCGTGCGTTTCCTCATCGTGCTGGGCGTGGTGGTGGCGCTGGTTTTCGTGGCCGAGCGCCTGATCCTTCGCTAGCCGGCTGCATCGCAGCCTGAACCCCGTACCCGTGCGCGGGTCTATATTGATTCGGTGGGGGCGGACTTGCCGTGCTCCCCGTTCGAGCCTGTGACCTGACATCCGGAGGGGCCATGATCAGCCTGCGCCATTTTCTGCTTTTTCCTGTTCTGATGCTGTTGGTCCTGATGGGTCCGGCGGCGCAGGCATGGGACGACGAAGCGGATTTCCGCGCACCCACTCCGCCGCGCTTGGGCTTCATCGACGGCCAGGTGTCGTACTGGCGGGAGGGGGCGGACGACTGGGTCGTCGCCCGCCGCAACCTGCCGCTGGCGCAAGGCGACGCGCTTTATGCCGGGGCGAACTCGAACTTCGAGGTCCAGTTCGACAGCCGCAGCTTCGTGCGCGCGGACGAGAACACGGAATTGTCGCTGCTCAATCAGGAAGAGCGTTACATCCAGTTCAAGGTCGCGCGCGGCCTGGCCTCGTTCGACATTCGCAGCATGGCGGTGGGCGACGGCGTCGAAGTCAGCACGCCGGACGGCGCCTTCGTCATCGAGCAGCCCGGCTACTACCGGGTGGAAGTGGGCAGCCGTGAAACCCGCTTCATTACCCGGCGCGGCGGCCGCGCGACCCTGACCACGGCCGACGGGCGTTCACTCGACATCTATCCTTCCGAGGAAATCGTGGTCGCCGCCGGCACTGCGGTGCAAGTGGCCACTTACGCTGCACCCCCTGAAGATGCTTGGGATCGCTGGAACAACGAGCGCAGCGACCGGATCGGTGAATCGGTCAGTGCGCGTTACCTGCCGCCGGATGTCTATGGCGCCGAAGACCTCGACCATTACGGCTACTGGCGCGTGCTGCCCGACTACGGCCCGGTGTGGATTCCGCGCAGCGTGACCGCCGGCTGGGCACCCTACAGCATGGGCGCCTGGGTGTGGGATCCCTACTACGAATGGACCTGGATCGACGATGCGCCCTGGGGCTGGGCGCCTTTCCATTACGGACGCTGGGTCCACATCGGCGGCTACTGGGCATGGGCGCCGGGGCCGGTGGTGAGGCGCTCGGTGTATGCGCCGGCGCTGGTGGCCTTCCTGGTGCGCGGCCACGATGTTTCGGTGCGCGTCAGTACCGGATTGCCCGGGCTGTGGTGGGTGGCGCTCTCCTGGGGCGAACCGGTACTGCCCTGGTGGGGACACCAGCGCCATCGCTGGCATCCGCGCTGGGCCGGCTGGGGCGGGCCGCGCGTGGTCAATAACGTGGTGATCAAGCAGACCACCGTCATCAACGTCAACGAAATCCATTACCACAATGCGCGGCAGCCGCGCGCCATCCTCACGGCGCCGGCCGACAAGCTCGGCCGCGCACCGGTGCGGGCTGTGGCGGAAACACGCCTGCACCAGGAAACGTTCGTGCCGGTGCGCGGCGAAATGCCGGTCAAGCCCGCGCGCGAAAGCCTGTTCGGCGGTGCGCCCAGGGCCGCGCCGCCGCCGCGCGAGGCAACGTCGCGTCCGGCAGTGGCGACACGGCCGCCGCGCGAGAAAACCCTGCCCTGGCAGCCTGAGCGGCCGCGCACGCAGGGGCCGCAGGCCGCGCCAGCGGTCAAGTACGTCAAGCCGCCCGGCCAGGGAGACGCGAGGCAGCAGCCGGTGCAGCGGCCGCCATTCGGCGCCGATGCCGGCCCCGAGCGCCTGCCGCCGCCGCAGCCGCCGCGCCTGCGTGAGATGGCATCGCCGGCATCGCCCGCCCGCCCGGCGGCAAGCACGCCGACCCCGGCGTGGCAGCCGGCTGCCAGGACACCGCCGCCCGTGCAGTCGCCAAGGCCTGTGCCTGCACAGCAGCCAGGCGCTGCCCAGCGCACCCCTCCGCCCGTGCCGGCGGCCAAGCCGCCGCAGCCGCGGGCCCAGTCGTCACCAACGCCGGCTGCGCCGCCGCCCGGCGTGCAACGCCCGCCGGCCCAGGCCGCTCCGGTACGCGCCGAACCCGCGCAGTCAGGACGTACCCAGCCGCTGCCCGGCAAGCCGGCCAACCAGACTTATCGCGGTCAGGAACAGGGCGTACGCAGTTGGGAGCAGCGCGGCGGACGCTAGTCCGACGAATGGTGCCTGAGCAGGTTTTGCAGGGCGGCCTTCACTTCGCCTTCCTCCAGTTCCGTGGCGGCTGACTCCAGGGCCTGCCGGGCAGCCGCGGGCAGGGGCGGCTTTTGGCGCACGGCAGGCGCGCGGCGCACGGTGGCGGGCTGCACCTTGAAGCTGACGCGCCGCACGGGCAGGCCGCGCTGCTGCAGCGCAGCGGCGAGATTCTGCGACTCCAGGCGCAGGCGGCTGGCAACCGCGCCATTGCTGCACAATACCCGCAGTTCCCCGTCATCCAGCGCGACGACGCGGGCGTCCTCGCGAAAGCGGGCGGGCAGGACGGCGTCGAATTGCCTTTGCAGGGAAGACAGCGCCAGCGCCTGCCGCACTGCGGGCAGGTTCGACAGCAGATTGCCCAGGCGCTCCGCCATCAGGCTGCACCTTCACCGGGCGGCAACATGCGCTGTGATAAAATCCACTGATTTACTGGCACTTTTCGGGGCATTCCGCTTCCCATGCTGCAAAACGTTTTCAAGAAATTCTTCGGCAGCCGCAACGAGCGGCTGATCAAACAATACATGCAGAAGGTGCGAGCGATCAATGCGCTCGAGCCGGCCATGGAGAAATTGACCGACGCTGAACTGCGCGGCAAGACCGACGAGTTCCGCGAGCGTCTGGCCAAGGGCGAAACCCTCGACCAGTTGCTGCCCGAAGCCTTCGCCGTGGTGCGCGAGGGCGGCCGGCGTGCACTGGGCATGCGCCATTTCGACGTGCAGATGGTGGGCGGCATGGTGCTGCACGGCGGCAAGATTTCCGAGATGCGCACCGGCGAGGGCAAGACCCTGATGGCGACGCTGCCGGCCTATCTCAACGCGCTGTCGGGCAAGGGCGTGCACGTGGTCACGGTGAACGATTACCTGGCCAGCCGCGACGCCGGCTGGATGGGGCGCCTCTACGGCTTTCTCGGCCTGAGCACGGGGGTGAACCTCTCGCAGATGTCGCACGAGCAGAAGCAGGTCGCCTATGCCGCCGACATCACCTACGGCACCAACAACGAATTCGGCTTCGACTACCTGCGCGACAACATGGTGTTCCAGATGTCGGAAAAGGTGCAGCGCAGCCTCAACTTCGCCATCGTCGACGAGGTGGACTCCATCCTCATCGACGAGGCGCGCACGCCGCTCATCATCTCCGGCCAGGCCGAGGACAATACCGACCTGTACCTGGCGGTCAACGCCATCCCCGCACACCTGCAGAGGCAGGAAGAAGAGAAGGGCACCGGCGACTTCTGGGTCGACGAAAAGGCGCATACGGTGCTGATTTCGGAAACCGGGCACGAGAAGATCGAGGCCCTGCTGATCGAAATGGGCTTGCTGCCCGAAGGCAGCAGCCTGTACGACGCCAGCAACATCCGCCTCATGCACCACATCAATGCCGCGCTGCGCGCGCATGCCGTCTATCACCGCGACCAGCATTACGTGGTGCAGAACGGCGAAGTGGTGATCGTCGACGAGTTCACCGGGCGGCTGATGTCCGGCCGGCGCTGGTCAGAAGGCCTGCACCAGGCGGTCGAGGCCAAGGAAGGCGTGGCGATCCAGAAGGAAAACCAGACCCTGGCCTCGATCACCTTCCAGAACTACTTCCGCATGTACGCCAAGCTGTCCGGCATGACCGGCACGGCGGATACCGAAGCCTACGAGTTCCAGCAGATCTACAATCTGGAAACCGTGGTGATCCCGACGCATCGCCCCATGATCCGCAAGGACATGCACGACCAGGTGTTCCTCACCACCGAGGACAAGTACGCGGCGGTGATCAAGGACATTCGCGATTGCCAGGAACGCGGACAGCCGGTGCTGGTGGGCACGACTTCCATCGAGATCAACGAACATCTGTCGGAACTGCTGACCAGGGCGGGCCTGCAGCACGAGGTGCTGAACGCCAAGCAGCACGCGCGCGAAGCCGAGGTGGTGGCGCAGGCCGGCCGCCCGGGCGCGATCACCATCGCCACCAACATGGCCGGCCGCGGCACCGACATCGTGCTGGGCGGCAGCGTCCAGAAGGAGATCGACGCCATCGACGCCGACGAGTCGCTGGCCGATGCCGAAAAGGATGCGCGCAAGCAGCAGGTCAAGTCCGAATGGCAGCAGGTGCACGAACAGGTGCTGACGGCCGGCGGCCTGCACATCATCGGCACCGAGCGCCACGAATCGCGGCGCGTGGACAACCAGCTGCGCGGCCGTTCCGGCCGCCAGGGCGACCCCGGCTCCTCGCGCTTCTACCTGTCGCTGGAAGATCCGCTGCTGCGCATTTTCGCTTCCGATCGCGTGGCCGCGATCATGAACAAGCTCAAGCTGCCCGAAGGCGAGGCCATCGAGCATCCCTGGGTGTCGCGCGCGATCGAAAACGCACAGCGCAAGGTGGAAGCCCGCAACTTCGACATCCGCAAACAGCTGCTCGAATACGACGACGTCGCCAACGACCAGCGCAAGGTCATCTACGAGCAGCGCAACGAACTGCTGGCGGCTGAGAATGTCTCCGAGACCATACGTTCGATGCGCATCGACATGATCAACAGCGTGCTCGACCAGCACATTCCTCAGGGATCCATGGAGGAGCAGTGGGACGTGGAAGGCGCCGAGAAGGTTCTCGAAGCGGAATTCGCCCTGCAGATCCCGCTGGCGCAATGGCTCAAGGAAGACGACAAGCTCGACGAGCAGGGCCTGCGCGCCAAGGCCGTTGAGGCCGCCGACGCCGCCTATGCCGCCAAGGAAGCGATCGTCGGCGCGGATGTGCTGCGCCACTTCGAGCGCGCCGTCATGCTGCAAAGCCTCGACTCGCACTGGCGCGAACACCTCGCCGCGCTCGACCAATTGCGCCAGGGCATCCACCTGCGCAGCTACGCGCAGAAGGATCCCAAGCAGGAATACAAGCGCGAAGCCTTCGTGCTGTTCTCCAACATGCTGGACGCGGTCAAGATGGAAGTTACCCGCATCACCACCACGGTGCAGGTCCGCAGCGAACAGGATGTCGAGGCAGTCGAGCAGCAGCACGAGGAGGTTTCCAACGTGCAGTACCACCACGCGGATTACGACGAGGCCCTGGCCGGCGAGGACGAACCGCTGGCGGAGGAAGCCGCCGCTCCCGCGCGTCCGGTCACGCGTGACGCACCCAAGGTCGGGCGCAACGATCCCTGCCCATGCGGCAGCGGCAAGAAGTACAAGCACTGCCACGGCAAACTGAACTAGGGGCTGGGACCAGGCTCCAGGAGCCCGGGTTTGTGCGGCCGCAGGCCGCGCCTCCCCTAAATCCGGGCCCCTGGTTCCTAATTCCTAATCACTCACTGCTAAAGCCGGTGGCGCTGGTCGCCGAATGAAAACGCGCTCGGGCAGGGCGCGTTTTTTTTCGTCATGCCGATGACCTTGAACAGTTCGCCCATCTCGGCCGGCGACAGCAGCTTCTGCACGCCGGCTGACAGCGGCAGGTAACGGGCGGCGGTGTCGGGCGGGGTCTCGGCAAGCAGCCCGGTGATGCCGCCTGCCAGCAGGAAGCTCGCCTGCGTGGCGTAGCCGCAGACATCCAGCCCCGCTGCCAGGGCCGCATCGGCCACCGCGGTGAAGTCGACGTGCGCGGTGAGGTCGCACAGGCCCGGCAGATAAAAGGGGTCGTCCAGGGCGTGGTGGCGGTAGTGCGCGCGCAGCGTGCCCATGTGCCGCTGCGGGTGGTAGTGCTCGCTTCGGCCGAAGCCGTAGTCGACGAACAGCAGCAGGCCGGAGTCGAGGCTGTCCGCGAGGCTCTTCACCAGGGCGGGTGCGGCGAGGCTGATCTCGCTCAGGTAGCCGGCAGGCAGGTCGAGGGCGCTGGCCTGTTCAAGCAGTGCGGGGTCGGCAATCGGGCGGTCTGCCCAGGCGAAGCCTTGCGCATCGGCGACGACGCCGCGTTCCAGCGGCCCGTTCCCGGTCCAGTGGACGAGGTGCACCGGCAAGGCATCCAGCACCTCGTTGCCGAACACCACGCCGGAAAATTGCTCGGGCAAGGCTTCCAGCCAGCGTACCCGGCTGCCGAAGGCTTGCAGGGTTTGCTGTTGCCGGTCGTGCAAGTCGCCGCTGACTTCAAGGATCGCGTAGGGCGCATCGAGGCCAAGCGCCTCGAACTCACCGAGGATTTGCGCGGCCAGCAGGCCGGTGCCGGCGCCCAGTTCGAGGATGCCGCCGCCGGTTTGCTCCAGCACTTCGGCGAATTGCCGCGCCAGCACGCGACCGAACAGCGGCGAAACCTGCGCTGCGGTGACGAAGTCGCCGCCGGCGCCGAACTTGGCGGAGCCGCCGCTGTAGTAGCCCAGCCCCGGCGTGTACAACGCCCGTTCCATGTAGCGCGCGAAACTCATCCAGCCGCCGCCGGCGTCGATTTCGGCGCGGATGCGTTGTGTCAGTTCCTGGGTGATTTCAAGCTGCTCTGGCGCGGGGGCGGGCAGGGGCATGACGCGAAAAATGGCTTGGGTGATAATGGGCTGTCGAAAACTATAACAGGACTGCAGCGATGGCCGGCAAACCGACCGCCAAGACCATACTCATCACCGGCGGCTCCAAGCGCGTGGGCGCCGAGATCGCGCGCCTCATGCACGCCACCGGCGCCAACCTCATGATCCATTACCGCAGTTCGGCGAGGGAGGCGCGTGCGCTGCAGGAGGAGCTTAATGACGTACGCGAAAGCTCGGTGGCGCTGATCCAGGCCGACCTGCTCGACATCTCCGTGCTGCCCAGCCTGGTATCGCAGACCGTGGCCACCTTTGGCAAGCTCGACGTGCTGGTCAACAATGCTTCCAGCTTCTACCCCACGCCGGTCGGCACCATCGGCGAGAAGGACTGGACGGACCTGATGGGCTCCAATCTCAAGGCGCCCATGTTTCTGTCGCAGGCCGCGGCGTCGGAACTGAAAAGGCACCATGGCTGCATCGTCAACATCACCGACATCCATGCCGACCGGCCGATGAAGAACTACCTCGTCTATTCCGTCGCCAAGGCCGGCCTGGTCGGCCTGACCAAGTCGCTGGCGCGAGAGCTCGCGCCCAACGTGCGCGTCAACGGCGTTGCTCCCGGCCCCATCATGTGGCCGGAAGACAATGCGGATTTCGATGAAGTCAGCCGCCAGCGCATCGTCTCGCACACCATGCTCAAGCGCGCCGGCAGCCCGTCGGACATCGCCCATGCGGTGCGCTTCTTCATCGAGGATGCGCCCTTCGTGTCAGGACAGATCCTGGCGGTGGACGGCGGGCGCAGCGCCAAGCTCTAACGCGGCGCGCCGTCGCGCATCGGCGACGGCTGCCGGCAATCGCGGCGGCAGAATCAGCGCCGGCCGGCCTGGTTGCGGAAATAGGTGGAGCCGGCGGCCACCGGTTCCTGCGTGGACTCCGCCGTGGTGGCCTGAGCCGCGGATTCGGCTGCCCTGGCCGGGGCATTGCCGGCGGCAAGCGTCGCCACATCGCCGGAAATGGAACCGCCTTCTTCGACCATCATCGCGCCGTAGCGGATGGTGCCGGTGACCTTGCCGGTGGCGTGGATCACCAGGCGCTTGCGGGCGGTGAGTTCGCCCTCGAAGTTGCCGCGCACCTCGGCGACGTCGATCTCCGCCTTGCCGGAAAACACGCCGCCCTCGGCGATGCGGATGTCGCGGCTTTTCATCGAGGCTTCGACACGGCCTTCGACGACGAGAATTTCGCAATCCGTGATTTCCGAGCCCTTCAGCTTGATGTTCGGCCCGACGATGAGCTTGCTGCCCTCGTCTGCCGGCGCGGGGCGAGCGGCCTCGGCGTTTGCGCTTTCGGCAGCCTTCGATGCCTCGGCGGGCCTGGCGGATGCGTACGCCGACTGGCTAGCCCTGTTCGAATCGGATCGGGAGTGGCTGGAATGCATGAGGTTCTTGAGCATGGGATGGATTCCTTCGTTGCTTGATTGCGAATGCGCCGTGAGGCGGTTGCAGCCAGGAACTGGCACAACGGTTTGTGTTCAGCAAGGCGCGGGCCAGCGCAAGAAAATGCTTGATAAACAGCCAGATGGACAGGCGAACACTTTGCAGGCCGGAACTGGCAGACGGTTTCTGTCGCCGGACGGTGACGACTTCGCTGGCAGGAACCGGCAAATATCCAGAAAAACAAAAAGATAGGGTGTGCCGCCGGCGTCGCCTCGCGACGACACGAGCGGCGCCTGCCACGCCTGCCAGGCTGGCGACGGGCTGCTTCCGGCCTAGAATGAAAAGGCGGGCATTTGCCCGATTGTTCCTGACATGCGAGGAGCTTGCTGTCATGCCGTCATTGCGCGCGATTCGCTGTTTGCGAAACTGCATTTAGGGAGGGCGCATGCATCCCGCACTGGTGCCGTTGCTGAAAGGCCGCGAAGACCGCTATCCGCATTTGCTGGAGACGAAGTTTCCGCGCGTGTTCAATGAAATCATGGAGCTTTGGGGCAAGGACGAGCTGGAGGAACATTTCAACTCGCTGTTCCTCAGCGACCGGCCTGATCGCCAGGGCTTCCCGCTCGAAGCGCTGCGCGAAATAAACTTCCTGCACGACCTCTACCTGGAGGCCATGCGCGCGTCGGCGACGGAGGACGTCTGGTCGAACGAAACGACCCGACGAGGCCTCGAAGAACAGGGCATCGAATATTCGAAGCAGGGTTTTTTCCGCGCCGTCGAACTGGGCAACGAGACGGCGATTCGCCTGTTCCTGCAGGCGGGCGTCGACGTCAACCTGCAGAACACGGCGGGCTGGACGCCGCTGATGGTGGCGATCTTCACCAGCAGCGAAAGCGCCGCGAACATGCTGATCGACGCCGGGGCGAAGCTCGACGTGCAGGATGCGCGCGGCTATGGCCCGCTGCACTGGGCGGCCTATCGCGGGTTCGTGGACGTGACCCGGCGTCTGCTGGAGGCCGGCATCCCGGCCGACCTGAAAAGCCATGCCGGGCTCACGCCGCTGCTGCAGGCGGCGGCCATGGGCCATGCCCGGGTCGCGTCGGTGCTGATCGCGCACGGGGCCAATGTCAACGAGGCCGACGGCGATGGCTGGACCCCGCTGCACAAGGCGGTGGCGAACGCTTACGCCGAGATGGTCGCCCTGCTGATGCGAGCCGGTGCGGACCCCGGCGCGCGCCATTCGAGCGGCGCCACGCCGGCCGGCATCGCGCGACAGAAGCAGAACGCGGAAATCATCGCCCTGGTCTGCCGCTAGCGCAGACGCCGAGCCGGTTCAACTGCCGGTGTAGGCGCGATACCACTCCACCCACTTGCCGATGCCGTAATCCAGCGGCGTCTTCGGCTCGAATCCCACCGCCTGCTTGAGCGCCTCGATGTCGGCATAGGTCGCCTCGACGTCGCCCGGCTGCATGGGCAGGAAATTCTTCTTCGCCTCCTTGCCCAGGGCCTGCTCGATACTGGCGATGAAGCTCATCAGTTCCACCGGCTGATGGTTGCCGATGTTGTAGACGCGGTAGGGTGCGTGGCTCCGGGCCGGGCTGCCGTGGTCGTGGTCGTAGCCGGGATCGGGCTGCGGGATACGGTCCATCACCCGCACGGTGCCTTCGGCGATGTCCTCGACGTAAGTGAAGTCGCGGCGCATCTTGCCGTGGTTGAACACGTCGATGGCGCGATCTTCGAGGATGGCGGAAGTGAACAGCCACGGCGACATGTCGGGCCGGCCCCAGGGGCCGTACACGGTGAAATAGCGCAGACCCGTGGTGGGCAGGCCGTAGAGGTGCGAGTAGGTGTGCGCCATCAGCTCGTTGGACTTCTTGGTGGCGGCATAGAGCGACACCGGGTGGTCGACGTTGTCGTCCACCGAGAACGGCAGCCTGGTATTGGCGCCGTACACGCTGGAGGAACTGGCGTAGACGAAATGCTCGACACCGTTGTGGCGGCAGCCTTCCAGCAGGTTGGCGAAGCCGACCACGTTGCTCTGGATGTAGGCGTGCGGGTTCTTCAGCGAGTAGCGCACGCCGGGCTGGGCGGCGAGATTGATGACGCGGTGGAAGCGCTCGGCCTCGAACAGGTCCTCCATCGCCATGCGATCGGAAATGTCGCCCTTGATGAAGCGGAAGCTGGCGTGCGGTTTCAACTGCTCCAGCCGCGCCAGCTTCAGATTGGGGTCGTAGTAGTCGTTGAGGTTGTCGATGCCGACCACCTCGTTGCCGCGCGCGAGCAGGATTTGCGCAACATGCATGCCGATGAATCCGGCACATCCAGTAAGAAGTATTTTCATGGCAGGCGCCGGTTTCAGTGGAGGCCGGCTTGCGCGCAGCGCAGGCCAGGTGAACAAAGCGAGCGGCCGGAACCAGATTCGGCAGCGCCGGTGAGCAGGATTTTCATGGGATCTCCGGTTGGATGAGCGAATTTTAGCAGGGGGCCGGCATCCCCCGTAAAATGCCCGCCATGGCGATTTTTCTGCAACGTCTGCTTTATGCATTGCTGCTGTGGCTGGCATTGCCGGCCATTCCGCTGCGCCTGCTCGTGCGCGGGCTGAAGGAGCCCGGCTACTGGCGCGACATCGGCGAGCGCTTTGGCGGCGGCGCGGCGCTCGCGCCCCATGCGGTATGGATTCATGCCGTGTCGGTGGGCGAGACGCGCGCCGCTGCGCCGCTGGTGGAACGCTTCCTCGCGCAGGGCGACCGCGTGCTGCTTACCTGCATGACGCCGGCCGGCCGCGCCACCGCCGGGCAATTGTTCGGCGACCGTGTGCAGTTGCGTTACCTGCCCTACGACTACGCCTGGGCGGTGCGGCGCTTCCTGCGCCGGGCCCGGCCGGCGCGCGGCATCATCATGGAAACCGAATTGTGGCCCAACCTCGTGCGCGAGTCCGTGCGCGCCGGCGTGCCGCTGTATCTGGCCAATGCGCGGCTGTCGGCGAAATCGGCGCATGGCTACCGCCGCATCGCGGCGCTGACGCGTGCAAGCCTGCAGGGGTTTTCCGCCGTCGCGGCGCAGACGGAGGAAGATGCGCAGCGCCTGCGCGAACTGGGCGCAGCCCGGGTCATGGTCAGCGGCAATCTGAAATTCGATGTCGAGCCGCCGCAGAGCCAGCTCGAACTGGGTGCCCGCTTCAGGGCGCGCATCGGCCAACGGCCTGCATGGCTTGCCGCCAGCACCCGCGAAGGCGAGGAAAGGCTGATCCTGCAGGCGTTCAGCCGTGAGGCGCCGGCGGAAGCGCTGCTGATGCTGGTGCCGCGCCATCCCCAGCGCTTCGACGAGGTTGGCGAACTGGCCCGGAGCCTGGGACTCGCCCTGCAGCGGCGCAGCGAGGACACGTCGGTATCGGCCGCGACCCGGGTCTGGCTGGGCGACAGCCTGGGCGAGATGTTCGCCTATTACGCGGCGGCGGATTGCGCCCTCGTCGGCGGCAGCTTGCTGCCGCATGGCGGACAGAACCTGATCGAGGCCTGCGCCGTCGGCTGTCCCGTGCTGGTCGGCCCGCACACCGAGAATTTCAAGCAGGTCGCGGCACAGGCGGTGGCGGCCGGGGCGGCCGTGCGGGTCGACGATGCGGCCGAATGGCTGGCGCATGCGCGCGACCTCGCGGCCGATGCAGCGGCGCGCCAGCGCATGGGCGAACACGGCCGGCATTTTGCCGAAGCCCACCGGGGTGCAGCGGAACGGATTTTCCGGCTGGTGTCTGGAGATCATGCGGGGCTCAACGGGTAGCCGGGACGGACGTAGCGCGCGAATGCGCATGGTGAAATCCATTATCATTCTCAAATGATCCTTCATCCAAGCCACGCCACCGAGGCGCGGCGCATGTTGTTCGGCGTCACCGCGCTGGCGCTTGCCGTACCCGCGGTGCTGGCCATTTCCCCGCCGCCCGGCTTGCGCGGCATGGCAAATTACCTGCCTCTGCACATGGCGCTGGAAACGCTGGCGATCGTCATTGCCGGCCTGGTCTTCGCCGTCGGCTGGAACGCGAAGCGGCACCAGCTGCCCGGCAACATCCTGCTGCTGGCGACGGTTTTCCTCGGGGTCGGTCTGCTGGATTTCTCGCATACGCTGTCGTTCGCCGGCATGCCCAGCTTCATCACGCCAGCCGATCCGGAAAAGGCCATCAATTTCTGGCTGGCGGCGCGCACCCTGGCGGCGCTGGGCCTGCTGGCCGTGGCCCTGCTGCCGTGGAACGGGCGCTACATGCCGTCGCGCGGCGTGCTGCTGACCGCCGTGCTGCTGCTGGTGGTGTTATTGCACCTGCTGTTCCTGTTCCTTCCGCAGGCCGTGCCGCGGACCTACATTCCCGGGCAGGGGCTGACCGGCTTCAAACTCGTCTACGAGTACGGCCTCATCCTTGCCTATGCCGCGGCGGCGCTCCTGTTCTTCCGGCAGATGCGCAAGCCGCGCAGCTTCCACGCCAGCGGCCTGTTCGCCACCGTCTGCCTGGCAGTGATGAGCGAATTCTTCTTTACCCGCTATGGCGACGTCACCGACGTCTACAACCTGTTCGGCCATCTCTACAAGATTGCCGCCTACCTGTTCCTGTATCGCGCAGTGTTCGTCGAGACCGTGCAGCACCCCTATGACGAGCTGAATGCCTCACGCAAGCAACTGCAAGCCACGCTCGATACCCTGCCGGACCTGCTGTTCGAAATCGACGCCGAAGGGCGCTTTGTTGCTGCACACATCAGCAATCCCGACATGCTGGCGGTGCCCGAGCAGACATTCATCGGCAGGAAACTGCGCGAAGTCCTGCCGGAAGAGGCCGCCGACATCTGCTTTGCCGCGCTGGCGGAGGCTGGCGAGCGTGGCCACTCGCGCGGGCACCGCATGGTGCTCGACGTTCCGCGCGGCCGGCGCTGGTTCGAGCTTTCGGTAGGACGCAAGGAGGCCGGTGCGGAGGGGGTGCCCGGTTATCTGGTGCTTTCGCGTGACGTCACCGAACTGGTCACCCAGCAGGTGGCGTTGCAACGGGAGTACATGCTGAACGTCGCCTTGCTCGGCCTGCAGCGCGAGGCCGAGACGCGCAACGAAGAGGATTTCTTGCGCTACGGCATCGGCCAGGCGGAAAGACTGACCGACAGCCAGGCCGGCTTCGTGTATTTCGTGGACGACGAACGGCAGACGCTCGAACTGGCGTGCTGGTCCAGCGATACTCCGGCGCATTGCCGCGGGGATGGGCACGGACGGCCGTGCACACTTGCCCAGGCCGGCCCCTGGGCGGATGCCGTGCGCCAGCGTATGCCGGTGATTTTCAACGACTACGCCAGCGCCCCCCGCAACGACAGGCAACTGGATGAGCCTGCCGGGCTGGACCGCCTCGTCAGCGTGCCGGTCATCGAGGGCGGACGGGTGAACATGCTGGTGGTGGTGGCAAACAAGCCTGAGCCCTATGTCGACAAGGACGTGAAGGCCGTTCAACTGATGGCAAGCACGATCTGGCGCCTGGTCAACAAGCGCCGCCTGGATGAAGCCTTGCGCCAGCAACGCGAAGAGCTCGACTCCTTCTTTTCTTCCAGCCCCGATCTGTACTGTATCGCCAACCTGCAGGGCGAGTTCGTGCGCGTGAATCCTGAGTTCGAGCGAGTGCTGGGCTATTCCCTCGCCGAGATCGAGGGCCGCAGCATTCTCGACTTTCTGCATCCGGACGACGTCGAGGCGACCCTGAAGGCAGTGGATGCCCTGCGCCGCGAGGAGCCGATCGATACCTTTGAAAACCGCTATCGCTGCCGCGACGGCAGCTACCGCGACATCGAATGGCGCGCCATCCAGAAAGGCGGCCGTGTCTATTCTTCCGCGCGCGACGTGACCGAGCGCAAGCAGCAGGAGGCGGAAATGCGCAAGCTTTCGCTGATGATCGAGCAGAACCCTTTCCCCGTTGTCATTACCGACCCGCAGGCGCGCATCGAGTACGTGAACCCGGCGTTTACTGAAATAACCGGCTATGCGGCCGATGAAGCGCTGGGCCAGAACGCCGGCTTTCTCAAGTCGGGGAAGACCGATCCGGCAGTCTATGCAGAAATGTGGGCGCACCTCTTGCGTGGAGAGACCTGGCAGGGCGAACTGGTGAACCGCAGGAAGGATGGCAGAGAATACGTCGAGTCGGTGCTGATCTATCCGGTGCGCAATGCCTAGGGCGAGCTGACCAACTACCGCGCCCACATCGAGGACATTACTGCGAGGAAAGCGGCGGCCGAGCGCATTCTGCAGCTATCCAATTACGACCAGCTTACCGGCCTGCCCAACCGCGCCATGCTGGAGGAGCGCTTCAGGCAGGCGCGCGACGAGGCGGGCGGCGAAGGCGCGGCGCTGACCGTGATGTGGATCAACCTCGACAGTTTCAAGGAGGTCAACGATGCGCTCGGCCACGCCGCCGGCGATCTGGTGCTGCGCGAAGTGGCGTTGAGGCTGCGCAGGCGGCTGCGTGATCAGGACACGCTGTCGCGGCTGTCGGGCGACAATTTCGTCCTGGTCATGCCCGGGGTTGGCCAGAACGAGGCGGTGCTCATGATCACGCGGTTGATGGAGGAGCTGTCGCAGCCCGTCCTGCTGGACAAGAAGGAACTGATCATCACCGCATCCGTCGGCATCGCCGTCTACCCCGGCGACGGCGACACCCTGGCCTCGCTGCTGGTCTGCAGCGAGGCCGCGATGTACCGGGTCAAGCAGGACGGGCGCAACAGCTACAGCTTCTATGCACCGGGCATGCAGGAAGGCGCGCTGAGGACCCTGGAACTGGGCACGGGCCTGAAGCAGGCCCTGATCAGGAACGAATTCAGCCTCGTCTACCAGCCGCAGGTCGAACTGAAGACGGGTGCCATCGTCGGCGCCGAGGCGCTGCTGCGCTGGCGGCATCCGCTGCTGGGCGAAGTGAGCCCGGGCGAGTTCATTCCGATCGCGGAAAACAGCGGGCTGATCGTGCAGGTCGACCAGTGGGTGCTGCGCGCCGTGCTGCGGCAGTTGAAGGCATGGGAAGCGAAGGGCCTGCCGACGCTGAGCGTGGCGGTAAACATTTCTGCCCAGCATTTCGGGCAGCCGGCCTTTGCCTCGGCGCTCGAACGGATGGTGCGGGAAGCCGGCATTGCGCCGGGGGCGCTGGAAATCGAACTGACCGAAGCGGCGGCGATGAAGAATCCGGAAACCGCCGCCCGGGTGATGAACAGGCTCGGTAGCAAGGGTTTTCATTTGTCGATAGACGATTTCGGCACCGGCTATTCCTCGCTCAGTTATCTCAAGCGCTTCGCGGTCGACAAGCTGAAAATCGACCAGTCCTTCGTGCGCGACATCGCAGCCGGCGCGGACGACCAGGCGCTGGTCACGGCGATCATCCAGATGGCGCACGGCCTCGGCATCAAGACCGTTGCGGAAGGCGTGGAAACGCTCGAACAACTGGACTTCCTCAGCGCGAGGGGGTGCGATGAAGTGCAGGGCTATCTCTACAGCCGCCCGCTCGCGGTCGATGCATTCGAGGCGTTCGTCAGCAACGGCCGGCCCGTGGCCGGCGAACGGCCGCAGGCCTGACAGGCGCTATCGGGCGGCGACCAGCAGGCGGTCGATGTCTTCCAGGTCGGTTGCGGTCAGTGCGCCGGCCGCAGCCTTGAGGTTCAGCACCGACAACAGGAAGTTGTAGCGCGCCGCGGCGAGGTCGCGCCGCGCCGAAGTGAGCTGTTGTTGCGCGTTGAGCACATCGACGTTGGTGCGCACGCCGACTTCCAGACCGAGCAGGGTCGATTCCAGCGATTTCTGGCTGGAGGCGAGCGCAGCTTCCAGCGCTTTCACCTGGGCTTCGGTGCTGGTGACGTTGAGGTAGGCCTGGCGGGTCTGCAGCGCCGCGCTGCGCAGGGTCTCCTCCAGTTGCTGGCGCGCCTTGTCCTGGTTGGCGACGGCTTCGCGCACCTGCGAGGACACCAGGCCGCCCTGGTACAGCGGCAGCGCGAATTCCAGCCCGACCACGGTGGCCTTGCTGTCGATGGTGCCGACGCCGACGTTCTGGTTGTTGTTGTCGCTGTAGCTCGCGGTCAAATCCAGGGTGGGGTGGTGGCCGCGGCGCGCTCGCTCGATTTCCATGTCGGCGATCAGCTTGGCCTGCTGGCCGATGCGCACCTGCAGGTTGTCGCTTTGCGAGCGGTTGACCCACTCGTCCATGCCGGCCGGTGCAGGCGTGGCCAGCGCCGGGCTGGGCGCGAGCGCTGCAAGGGTGTTCATGTCCTTGCCGGTCAGCGTGTGCAGCGCGCGGCGCTTGATTTCGAGGTCGTTTTGCGCGGCGATCTCCTGGGCGGTGGCGAGGTCGAAGCGCGCCTGCGCCTCGTGCGTGTCGGTGATGGTGGCGGTGCCGACCTCGAAATTGCGCCTGGCCGCGGCCAGCTGCTCGGTAATGGCGGCTTTCTGCGCGCGGATGAATTCCAGGCTGTCCTGTGCCAGCAGCACGTCGAAGTAGGCGCGTGCGGCGCGCAGCACCAGGTCCTGCCCGGCGACCTTGAGCTGGTTCTCCGCCAGTTGCACCGACAGCCTGGCCTGGTCGTAAGCGACCCAGTTCTGGCCGCGATAGATCGGCTGCGCGGCATTCACGCTCCAGCCCCAGGAGTTGAAATCACTGTTGCCGAGCGACGTGTCCACGTCGTTGTGGCGGGTGTTCGCATTCAGGGAAGCGTTGGGCAGCAGTCCGGCGCGCGCCTGCGGGGTCTTTTCCTGCGCGGCGCGGTAGGCGGCCTGGGCGGCGGCGTAGCCAGCGTCATGGGCGAGTGCCGCGCGGTAGGCCTCGGACAGGTTCTCCGCGGAAGCGGGCAGACCGAACGCGGCCAGCAGCAGGAAGCTCAAGAGTTTCGGTTTCATCATCTTCTTTCTAGTACAACGGCATGGACGGATCGATTTCTTTTGCCCAGGCGTCGATTCCCCCGGTCAGGTTGATCACGTTCTCGAAGCCCACGTGTTCGAGGTATTTGGCGACCTGCCAGGAGCGGATGCCGTGATGGCAGACCACGACGATTTCCTGCTGCTTGTCCAGTTCGCCGGCGCGCGCCATGATCTGGCCCATGGGAATCCAGGTCGTGCCCGGCAGCTGGCAGCGCGCCATTTCCCAGGACTCGCGCACGTCGAGCAACAGCGGCGGCGCGCCCTGATCGAGTCTTTGCTTGAGCTGGTGAACGGTCAGGTGCTGCATTTAAACCGGCTCATCCATCAGGCGGCTGTCCGTGCCGCGGCCATTTTCGCCGTGCGGCTTGTAGCCGGCGCCGAGGCCATGGGCCGCTGCCAACCGCCAAAACTGCCTTGCCATCATTTCACGTTCCAAAGGCTTGTACGGGTCAGAACGTGAACCGTTCGGGCTGCAGGGCATTGACCAGCGGCTTCAGGCTGGTTTCGAACAGGTTCTCGCTGCGGTACACGCCGCGCGATACGCAAGTGAGCAATTGCGCGTTCATGACCGGGTCGTCGCCGACCACGGCGAACAGGCGGCCACCCGGCGCGAGTTGCCTGGGCAGCAAGTCCGGCATGACGGGCAGCGAGCCGGTGACGACAATGGCATCGTAGGGCGCATGATTTTCCCAGCCGCGGCTGGCATCGCCCGCTTCCAGGGTGACGTTGTCGAAGCCGTGCGCCTTCAGGCGCGCTTGGGCATCCTTGAGGAATTCGGCGCGGATCTCCACGCTGTGCACCTTGCCTGCGAGGCTGGCAAGCAGGGCGGTGAGGTAGCCGCTGCCTGTGCCGATTTCCAGCACGCGGTCGGTTTTCTGGAGATGCAGGCTTTGCACGCAGCGCGCTTCTAACCTGGGAAACCACATGGTTTCGCCGTGGCCGAGCGGAATTTCCATGTCGACAAAAGCCAGCGAGCGGTAGGGGGCGGGCACGAATTCTTCGCGCCGCACCTCGAACAGGAGGTCCAGCACGGTCTGGTCCAGTACATCCCAGGGCCGGATTTGCTGCTCCACCATGTTGAAACGCGCGTGCTCGATGTCCATTGGCTTTATTTTCAAAGGGTTATTCGGAGGCCTGCCTTGCAATTATTCCATATTTGGGCTAATTTCGGGCCATCGCTAGGGGTCCCCGGCAAATGGCAGCCAGCCTTGTCCGGGGTGAGACAGACCCTTTGAACCTGATGCGGTTAATACCGCCGTAGGGAAGCGCACAGCGCTTCCCGCGTGTTTTTGGCGAAGCGCGGATTTCATGCGCTTCCCGTGTGTTTTTGCGAAGCGCATGATTGTGGCGCTTCCCAAAGTATCTGGGGCGTGGCGCCGGACTTCCGACGCTCCCCCGCCTAACCTGCCTGGAGCGCGCACCATGAACGCCAACCCCCAATTCCTCGCCGCCACCGCCACGGTGGACGAAGCCGCCATTCAGCCCCTGCCCAACTCGCGCAAGATTTATGTCGAGGGTTCGCGTCCCGATATCCAGGTGCCGATGCGCGAGATTTCCCAGTCCGACACCCCGGCCTCCTTCGGCGCCGAGCAGAACCCGCCGATTTTCGTCTACGACTGCTCCGGCCCGTATACCGATCCGCAAGCGAAGATCGACATCCGCAGCGGTCTTTCCCCCTTGCGCGCGAAGTGGATCGAGGAGCGCGGCGACACCGAGGAGCTTTCCGGCCCGACTTCCGAGTACGGCCGTGAGCGCCTGAACGACCCCAAGCTGGCCGAACTGCGCTTCAACCTCAAGCGCAATCCCCGCCGCGCCAGGGCCGGCATGAACGTGAGCCAGATGCACTATGCCCGCAAAGGCATGATCACGCCGGAAATGGAGTTCGTCGCCATTCGCGAGAACCTGCGCCGCCAGGAGTACGTGGAATCGCTGCGCGCCGCCGGCCCCACCGGGCAGCGCATGGCCGAACTGCTGACGCGCCAGCATCCGGGGCAGAGCTTCGGCGCCTCGATTCCCGACATCATCACGCCGGAATTCGTGCGCAGCGAAGTCGCGCGCGGCCGCGCCATCATCCCCAACAACATCAATCATCCCGAATCCGAGCCGATGATCATCGGCCGCAATTTCCTGGTGAAGATCAACGCCAACATCGGCAACTCTGCGGTGTCCTCCGGCATCGGCGAAGAAGTCGAGAAAATGACCTGGTCCATCCGCTGGGGCGGCGACACGGTGATGGACCTTTCCACCGGCAAGCACATCCACGAAACCCGCGAGTGGATCATCCGCAATTCGCCCGTTCCCATCGGCACCGTGCCGATCTACCAGGCGCTGGAAAAGGTCGACGGCAAGGCCGAGGAGCTGACCTGGGAAATGTTCCGCGACACCCTGATCGAGCAGGCCGAGCAGGGTGTGGACTACTTCACCATCCACGCCGGCGTGCTTCTGCGCTATGTGCCGATGACGGCCAAGCGCATGACCGGCATCGTCTCGCGCGGCGGCTCGATCATGGCCAAGTGGTGTCTCGCGCACCATAAGGAATCATTCCTCTACACCCACTTCGAGGAAATCTGCGAAATCATGAAGGCCTACGACGTCGCCTTCAGCCTCGGCGACGGCCTGCGCCCCGGGTCGATCTACGACGCCAACGACGACGCCCAGCTGGGCGAGCTGAAGACGCTGGGCGAACTCACCGACATCGCCTGGAAGCACGACGTGCAGGTGATGATCGAAGGCCCCGGCCATGTGCCCATGCACCTCATCAAGGAGAACATGGACCTGCAGCTCGACTGGTGCAAGGAAGCGCCGTTCTACACCCTGGGCCCGCTCACCACCGACATCGCCCCCGGCTACGACCACATCACCAGCGGCATCGGCGCAGCCCAGATCGGCTGGTACGGCACTGCCATGCTGTGCTACGTGACGCCCAAGGAGCATCTGGGCCTGCCCAACAAGGCCGACGTGAAGGAAGGCATCATCACCTACAAGCTCGCTGCCCACGCCGCCGATCTCGCCAAGGGCCACCCCGGCGCGCAGATCCGCGACAATGCCTTGAGCAAGGCAAGATTCGAATTCAGGTGGGAAGACCAGTTCAACCTCGGCCTCGATCCCGACAAGGCGCGCGAATTCCACGACGAGACTCTGCCGCAGCACGGCGCCAAGGTCGCGCATTTCTGCTCCATGTGCGGCCCGCATTTCTGCTCCATGAAGATCACCCAGGATGTGCGCGAGTACGCGGCGAAGGAAGGCGTGAGCGAGCAGGATGCGCTGGCCAAGGGCATGGAACAGAAAGCCATCGAGTTCGTGAAGCAGGGCGCCGAGATCTACCGCAAGGCATAAGCCGCCCCGCGTATAATCGACAGGCGCGCCAGGTTGGCGCGCCTTTTTTATGCATTCGACTCCATGGCCGACCCGACCCAGATTCTGCACGCCCTGATCCTCGGCATCGTAGAGGGCATCACCGAATTCCTGCCGATCTCCAGCACTGGCCACCTGATCCTTGCCGGCCAACTGCTCGGCTTCAACGACGAGCGGGCCAAGGTCTTCATGATTGCGATCCAGTTCGCGGCGATCCTGGCGGTCGTGTGGGAATACCGGGCGCGGCTCTCGCATGTCGCGACGACGCTGCACCGCGATCCGGCTTCGCGGCGGCTGGCGGTCAATCTGCTGGCGGGCGTCCTGCCGGCGGCGGTGCTGGGGTTCCTGCTCTACAAAGAGATCAAGGGCTATCTGTTCAATCCGCTGGTGGTGGCGTCCGCGCTGGTGATCGGCGGCCTGCTGATCCTGTGGGCGGAACGGCGCCAGCATGCGGTCAGCGCGGAAACCCTCGATGACATTGGCTGGCGCCGCGCCCTTGGGATCGGCTTCGCGCAGGCACTGGCGATGATCCCCGGCACCTCGCGCTCGGGTGCGACCATCATTGGCGGTCTCTTTCTCGGCTTGTCACGCAAGGCCGCGGCGGAGTTCTCGTTCTTTCTCGCCATTCCGACGATGTTCGCAGCGACTTCCTACGATCTGTACAAGAACTGGCACCTGTTCGATGCCGGCGACATTCCGCTGTTTGCGATCGGCGGTGTGGCCGCCTTCGCCAGCGCACTCGTCGCCGTGCGCACGCTGATCAAGTTCGTCAGCCGCCACGACTACACCGTATTTGCCTGGTATCGCATCGTTTTCGGCATGGTGGTGCTGCTGACGGCATATGCGGGGCTGGTGGACTGGAGCGCGCCGGCGGCGCACTGATGAAAAAGGCGGCCCAGGCCGCCTTTTTCATTTCCCGCAGGATTGTTCTCAGACCGAGATCAGGGCGCGCTCGCCGAGCAGGTCGGCGATGTGCGACAGCAGCACCGCTTCCTGGTAGGGCTTGCCGAGGTAGACGTTGACGCCGATTTCCAGGGCATGGTTGCGGTGCTTGTCCGCAGTGCGCGAGGTAATCATGATGATCGGGACGCTCTTCAGGCGGGCGTCGTTGCGCATCACTCGCGCCAGTTCGAAACCGTCCATGCGCGGCATTTCCACGTCGAGCAGCACCACGTCGGGCAGGATGTCGTGCATCTTTTCGAGCGCATCGACGCCATCCTTGGCGGTTTCCACCCGGTAACCCTCGCGGCTCATCAGGCGGCTGGTGATCTTGCGCACCGTGAGCGAGTCGTCGACCACCATGACCAGCGGCACCTGCTCGGTTTCCTCGACCGTGATGGTCGAGGCCTGCGGTGCGATGATTTGTATGGCCTCGACCGGCAGGTTGAGCACGCGAATGGCGAGCGGCACCGGGTTCAGGATCAGCACTACCTTGCCGTCGCCGCGCACGGTGGCGCCGGCGATGCCGGTGACGCGGGAAACCTGCGGGCCGATGTTCTTGACCACGATTTCGCGCGTGCCCTCGACCGTGTCCACGAGGACCGCGGCGTACGACGTGCCGCTCTTCATCAGCACGATCGAATTGAAGCGCTGCACTTCATGCAGGGCATCGCTCTGGCCCAGCAGGTGGGGCAGATAGAACAGCGGGTAGCTGTTGCCGCGCCATTCGATGGCACGCGCCTGCAGCGCCGCGGCAAGCTGCTCGGGCTTGAGTTCCTGCACCTGCTGCACCAGCGTGGCCGGCAGCGCGTATTCGTTCTTGTCGGCGGTAATGATTACCGCCTGCGTCACCGCGAGGGTGAGCGGCAGGTAGATGGTGAAGCTGACGCCCTTGCCGGCTTCCGTGGCGATTTCGATGCGGCCGCCGAGGCCGGCAATCTCGTTCTTGACCACGTCCATGCCGACGCCGCGGCCGGCGATCTGGGTGACTTCGTCGGCGGTGGAGAAGCCGGCGACGAAGATCATCTGCGCCAGCTGGGTGTTGCCCGGCTCGACGCCGGGGTCGAGCAGCCCGCGCTCGATGGCCTTCTGGTGGATGCGCTGCAAGTCGAGGCCGCGGCCGTCGTCGCTCACCGTCAACACCATCTCGTTGCCTTCGTGTTTGGCGGAGAGCCTGATTTCGCCGTATTCGGCCTTGCCGGCCTGCGCGCGTTCGCCCGGCGCTTCCAGGCCGTGGGCGATGGAGTTGCGCAGCAGGTGCTCGATCGGCGCGACGATTTTTTCCAGCACGCCGCGGTCGATCTCGATGTCGCCGCCCTGGATGTCCAGTTGCGCGCGCTTGTCGAGGTCGCGCGCCGCCTGGCGCACCACGCGATAGAGGCGCTCGGACACGCTGTACAAAGGCACCATGCGCACGCGCATCAGGTTCTGCTGCAATTCGCGGTTCATGCGCGCTTGCTGCAGCAGCGCGGCATCGGCTTCGCCAAGCTGGGTGGTCAGGGTCTGCTGCACGGTGAAAATGTCGTGCACGCTTTCCGCCAGGAAACGGGTGACTTCCTGGAAGCGCGTAAAGCGGTCGAATTCGAGGGGATCGAACTGCTCCTTTTCGGCCTGGCTCTGGAAAGTCGCCTGCATCTGCGACTCGGCCTGGATTTCAACTTCGCGCAGGTGGTCCTTCAGGCGGCGCAGCGCTTCCGAGAGCTCCGTGGTCTGGCGCTTGAGCGCGTACATCTGGCTTTCGATGCGCGAACGCGCGATGGCGACTTCGCCGGCCTGGTTGACCATGCGGTCGACCCAGTCCGCACGCACGCGCAGCGTCGCGCTTTCCCGATGCTGGGATTCGGCGGCAGCGCCGGCCTGTGCTGCCTGGACCGGCGGCGCCGCAGGCTGCAGGGGCTGGGCGGGAGCGGCGGACTGGACGGCTTCGGGGGATTCCGTGACGGCCGGCACCAGCACGTCGGCGTCCGCGACGTCGGTTTCCACATGCCGGATTTCCACCGGCTCTGGTGTGCCGTATTTGAGGCGGTCCACGGCCGCGGCCAGGTGGTCGAATTCCTCTTCCAGCTTTTCCAGCATGGCGGCGTCGGCGATCGACTGGCCATCGAGCACGGAAATGACCCGCGACTCCATGATGTGGGTCAGCTCGCCCAGGCGCATGGCGCCGGCCATGCGCGCGGAACCCTTGACCGTATGCAGTACGCGGCGCAGCGCGGAAGGCCCTTCGGTTTCATTCGGCGCCGCCATCCAGCTGCGCAGGGCCTGGGCGGCTTCGGGCACCAGCGTCTCCGCCTCTTCCAGGAAAATCGGCAGCAGCACGGGATCGATTTCATCCTGGATGTCGCGTTCTTCGAAGACGGGGGCGGCCTGCACCCGCGCCTGGGCGACGATGCCTTCCAGTTCGATTGCCTCGGCGGTCTTTTCCTGTGCAGCTGCGGACGCCGCGGCTGCGATTTCCATTTCCGCGGTCGGCGTTTCGGATTCTGCGGGGGCGGCCTCAAAAGCCTCGATTTCGATTCCTGCTTCCGCAACTTCAATGGCGGCTTCGGGCAAGTCGGCGCTGACTTCGGCTTCTGCCCAGCCCTCGTCCTCGGCCGGTACGGCTTCGATGGCCTGAATGTCGAGTTCGGCCAGCGGCCCGGCCTCCATAGCGTCGTCGGGCGCGACATCGCCGATCTCGATTTCTGCCTCGGCAGGCATGTCCTGCAGCGGAGAGATTTCGCTTTCCGCCGGCATCTGGTTCAAGGCATCGATCAGCGACGTCGCCTGCAGCGGCACCACGCGCGAGTGGATGTTCTCGATCATGCTGTTGATGCGGGTCAGCACATCGAGCACCGTACCGAGGGCGGGCTTGGGCACGGGCCGCCCGTCCAGCTTCCTGAAGTAGGATTCGACTGCCAGTGCGAGGTTGGCGAGCTGCACGAAGCCCGTGGTGCCGGCGATGCCGGCCAGCGTATGCACGCCGCGCCGCGCGATGTCGCTGACCACGGCATGGCCGTTTTCCGACAGGCGTTCGATCTCGTCATCCAGGACTTTTGCCCAGTTGGCGGATTCGGTCTTGAAGATGTCGTACAGGGCCGGGGAGAGGCGAACCGAGCCGATCTGGATCTCTTCCGGTGCGTCTGCCGGCAACTGCACAGGTTCGACTTCGCTCGCTGCGGGCGGGGGTTCGATGGCAGCCTGCGCTTGTTCGAGCGTGACGATTTGCAGGGAGTCTGTGACGGCATCGTCAGGCGCTTCGAGCTCGATCCCGCTTTCAGCGACTGTTTCCTGGGGAGAGGCTTGCTCGGTCGCGGCTTCCTGCGGTCCGTGCGCCACGTGCCCGGCTTCCGCCAGCAGGGCGCTGGCGTCGACGCTCGCGGCCGGGTTTTCGCGCAGGTTGGCAACCCAGCCTTCGAACAGGTTGTGGGCGTGACGCACGACCGCAATCAACGGCGCGCTGGCGGGTTTTTCGGCCGCCAGCCAGCCGTTCATCAACTGCTCCATGCCCCATGCGACTTCGCCGAAATCGGTCAGTCCGACCATGCGCCCGCTGCCCTTGAGGGTATGGAAGGCGCGGCGCACGACCGTGAGGTTTTCGCGGTCATCGGCATTGTCTTCGCAGGCGTCGGTGGAGGCCGCCATGCTGGCGAGGACTTCATCGGCCTCCTCGAGGAATATTTCCAGCAGTTCGGGATCGATTTCGGGCGCCGCAGGCGGCGGGGTGGGAGACTCGGTTTCTGCGGCAACGGGGGCCTCTGCCGATGCTGCGACATCTGCTGCGATATCGATGGCTGGCGCGATTTCTTCCTGCTGCGAGGGAGTCTGCCACTCGGTCTCGGGTTCCAGGTCCGGCAACGATTCGTCTGCTTCTTCTGCAGCAGGCGCGGAAATATCGATGGTCTGGGCTTCGGCGACGGCAGGGGGTTCGAATGCCGGCGGCTCGGGCGCCTGCCATTGCAGTTCAAGCGCCGGCTCGCTGGTGTCGGCGGCTTCGTCGAGATTTTCCGCGAGGGCAGTCGTTATCAGAACAGGTTCGGTTTCCGAGGCGGTGGGAGCCGCCTCAGATACGAAAAAATCGTCATCCTCCCCGGCTGAAGGAAGGGCTTCGGCCAGCCCGAATTCGGCCATCGGCTGCCGCAGAATCCGTTTGGCATCCTCGCGCCCGGCGCAGTGCGCCTCGATGAACAGCCCCAGGCTGGAGAGCGCATCGGCGATGCGCTCCTTGTCCTCGTCGCCGGGAATGCCGGAAATGACATAGGGGCGAATGGCCTCCATGGTGCTGCCCAGCAGTTGCCCGGCCTCTGCCTGCTCCAGGATCGCCAGCGCGCCCTGCACCTGGGCGGCGAGAATGTCGAGCGATGACAGCCCGTCGCGCGCCTCGGCATCACGGAAGAAGGCGTCGAGCGCGTCTTCCATCTGCTGCAGGCTGCTGCGGATTTCCTTGCCCAACTGGTCGAGCAGGGCGTGCTCGGCGGCCTTGCGTGAGCCTTCGTCCATGAGGTCGGCAGCGCTTTCCTCGGCGTGGCCGGCGCGTGCGGCCGCCAGCCGGCGCAACTGGTTCTGCGCGCGCGACTGGAAATCCGGATCGAGGATGTCCTCGCTGTCCACGGCATTCTGCAGGAACAGCAGGGTGGTGGCGATTTCCAGCTGGACGCCGGCCAGCACATCGCCGGACAGGCTGTCAGCTGTGGCGCTGGTTTCGGCGACTGCGGAGATCAGCTCACCCAGCGCAGGCACGCCGAGCGCGCCTGCCTGGGTGGACAGGTGGCCGACCGCGGCCTGGAAGGCCGGCAGCGCTTCCTGCTTGCCTTCGGAAAAGCCGTTCCACTGGTTGCGGGCATCGGTGAGGGTTTCCTTGAGCAGCCTGAGGACCGGGCGCGTACGCGCCATCTGCTCGGCATCCATCTGCTGCCTGGGCAGGTACTTGTCGAGGCCGAAGGCGGAACGCACCGCCTCGGAATCCTCGCCCATGCTCTTGCTCTTGGCGATGAAGAACAGGGCATCGCGCATCAGGTGCTCGGTGACCTGGGGCGAGCCTTCGATAAGCTGGCGCATCTGCAGGTCGATGCGCGCAAGCAGCTGCTTGACGTGGAAATCGGGTTCGACGCCCTTGTTCAGCAGTGCGTCGACGAAGCCCTTGCATGACCACCAGAAGGCGCGCGCCGCCTGCGAGGTGACGCAGGATTCGACCTCGGCGAGCGATCTGGCCATGGCGGCGAGGCCGGCTTCGGCCTTGTTGCCGCGCAGGAAGGCGAGCAGGCCGCGCTGGAACTGGGCGCGTGCAGCCTTGACGCGCTGCGGCAGCTCTTCCTCGGAAACGCCCGGCCCGGCTTCCGCCTCCACCCGGATCCTGAGGTCGGGATAGAACAGTTCGCCTTCGAATATTTTTTCCACGCCGGCCAGTTCACGCAGCCTGCGGTAGGTCGGGAACAGGGCGAGTTCGCCTTCGCCGCGGCCCTCGGCCATGCGCACCACCCATTTGAGCAGGCTCTCCAGCGCATCCAGCAGGGTCTTGATCGTCAGTTCGTCGGCGGCGATGGACTTGCTGTCCATCGCCGTAAGCGCATCTTCGACTGCGGCAATGACCTTGGCGGCGCCTTCCAGGCCGACCATGCGCAAGGCGCCGGTCGCGCCGTGGACTTCGTCGCGCGCGAGCCGCAATGCATTTTCCAGGCCCGGATCGGCGCCGTAGGCACGAACCCGCTCGGCTGCGCCCTTGAGCGCGGCCTCGATGTCGCCGCGCACCCAGTTCAGAGGTCCGGTATCAAAATCCAGCGTGGCGCTCATTGGGTGGTCCCTTGTAAATCAACAGTCATTCAGGCGAGTTTGAAGCCGGACACCGAATCCTTCAGCGTTTCGGCCAGCTTGGTCAGGCCGCCGATCGACTGCGCGGTCTGGCGGGTGCCTTCGCTGGTCTGCATGGAGATGTTGCGGATGTCCTGCATGGTTTCCGCCACCTTGGCGGTCGCTGCTGCCTGGTTTTGCGTCGCCGCGGAAATGCCGGCGATCAGCGTGGCCAGCTTCTTCGACACCTCGCCGATCTCGGCCAGGGTCTGGCCGGCGGCATCGGACAGCTTGGCGCCTTCCACCACGCCCTGGGTGGAAATTTCCATGGCCGCCACGGTGTCCTGGGTGTCGGACTGAATCGTCTTCACGATCGCGGCGATCTGCTTGGTCGCGTCGGCGGAGCGTTCCGCCAGGCGCTGCACTTCTTCCGCAACCACCGAGAAGCCGCGGCCGGCTTCACCGGCGGAGGCGGCCTGGATGGCGGCGTTCAGCGCCAGCACGTTGGTCTGCTCGGTAATGTCGGAAATCAGTTCCACGATCTCGCCGATCTCCTGCGAGGATTCGCCGAGTCGCTTGATTCGCTTCGAGGTTTCCTGGATCTGTTCGCGCAGCGCGTTCATGCCGGCGATGGTGTTCTGCACCGCCTGCTGGCCCTTTTCCGCAGCGGCCAGCGACTGCTCCGCCACGTGGGCGGATTCGGCGGCGTTGTTGGACACCTGCTGCACCGACTGGGAGATGTTCACGACCGCCTGCGAGGTTTCCTCGATTTCCTCCGCCTGCCGCATCGACGCGGCGGAAAGCTGTTCGGAAATCTGGTTGGCGTCGCGCACGGCGCTGTTCAACTGCGCCGTCGCGTTGTTGATGCCGCGCACCAGGGTGCGCAGCTCTTCAACCGTGAAGTTGATCGAGTCGGCGATGGCGCCGGTGATGTCTTCCGTCACGCTGGCGGTCACCGCCAGGTTGCCGTCGGCCAGTTCGCCGAGTTCGTCCATCAGGCGCAGAATCGCTTCCTGGTTGCGGCTGTTTTCCTCTTCGGTCTTGCGCGCCCGTGTCTTGGTTTCGTTGATGTTGACGAGGCCGAGCAGCACCAGCGAGCCGATGGCCAGCACGCCGAACAGCGCGGCCAGCATGTAGGAAATCGAGCCGGCGGTGCCGTACTTGTTGCTCAGCGCGGTCGCGGTATTCAGCATCTGGTCGCTGTTGTTGAACAGGTCGCGCGCGGCCGACTTGGACTTCAGCAGTTCCGGCGTGTTGGCCAGCACGATGCCGACGGATTCCACCAGATCGCCGGTGGAGTCGCCCACCTCGGTCAGCAGGTCCGCGGCGTATTCGCCGATGGTGGCTTCCTCGAGCAGGCCGACGATGTCGCGGAAGCTGGTGATGTCCTTTTCCAGCTGCAGGAAGATGGAGGGGTTCGGCGTGTCGGCCGCCTGCAGCGCGTTGGCGTTCTTGGCGATGCGCTGGGTCAGCGTCACCAGCTGGTTGGCGTTCGAGATCAGCCGGCTGCTGGCGTTGCCCTCCAGCAGCGAGGAGGCCATCTGCTCGGTCAGTTCCTGCATGTCATTGGACAGGGAGCTGATCTTTTCGATGTTCTGGTTCAGGCTGATCAGGACCTTCTGGTTCTTGGAGATCAGCGCAGCCTGCGGTTCGAGCTTCTTCCAGAGGCCGTCGACCTCGGTCAGCACGGCCTGGGCGTCGCCGGGCGATGCCGGCGCCTGGTCGTCGCCGTTCTGCAGGCCCCTGAGGGCGGCGGTGAACTCCTTGCGGTCCTTGTCCAGTTCCACGAACGCTTTTTCGTTACCCTGGACGGCCTGCTGCGCCAGGCTGGGCAGGCGCTGCGTGAGCATGCCGATGTAGCCGGCGCGGTCGAGGTAATGGCCCTGGTTGCCCGATTTCACGGCACCGTAGACAGTAAAGCCGGCCGCCAGCAGCAGTGATGCGAGCAGCGCGCCACTGACATAGAGGTATTGCTTTTCCACCGGGAGATGACCAATCAGCGGCACCCTGCCTGCGGGCCGGTCTGCCAGCTTGCGCAGGTTCTGCATGATCATCGTGGTCTGGTCTTTCGCCGACATGCCCTTGACCGAGCTGGACATGCGGCCGGCGAGGCCCTTGAGTTTGGTGATGGGATTAGCCTTGGACATGGTGTTCTCCACAAGAACTGATTTATTGTGCTTCTACGGACAGGAACGCGGGGTCGGCCAGCAGCCGGACGAGGTCGATCTCAACCCATTGCGTGCCGCCGGATTCCCGGTAGCTGTCGCCGCTGCAGGCCCACCTGGCCTGACCGTCGAGTTTCTCGAACTGGCCGATCTGGCGCAGGCCGAGCGAGCGCTGGATGATCAGCGCCGCGTTGATGCCGTGCTTGCGGTGTACCAGGAGCAGTCGGCTGTCGGCGGATTCCTGAGTCGGGGTGCCTTCCAGAAAATCGCTCAAGTCCGTCACGGCGTAGAGGTTTCCGCGGATGTTGGTCATGCCGCAGAACCAGCGTGCGGTGCCGGGGGTGGCGACGATTTCGGGCAGCGGCATGACCTCGTCAATCTCTTCCAGCGATACCAGCCAGTTGGCGCCGGCAGCCTGGAAGCCGAGGCGCGAGGCCTGTGCCGGCATCAGGGCGGCTTCCTGCATGCGCCGGGACAGGTCGGTCTGGAATTGGCGGAGGTTGAATTTGCGTGCCATGTCGTCTGAAAGGTCAGCCCAGGGCGCGGATCTGCTTGAGCAGGTCGTCGGGGTTGATCGGCTTGACCATGTAGGCCTTGGCGCCTTGGCGCAGACCCCAGACCTTGTCGGTTTCCTGGTCCTTGGTGGTGCAGATGATGACCGGGATGTTCTTGGTTTCGTCATCCTTGGACAGCGCGCGCGTCGCCTGGTAGCCGTTCATGCCGGGCATGATGACGTCCATGATGATGAGGTCGGGCTGGGTCTGCCTGGCCTGGGCGATGCCGTCCTCGCCGCTCTCGGCCATGCTGACGAGGTAGCCATTCTTGACCAGCAGGTCGGAAATGAAGAAACGTTCCGTCGGGGAATCGTCAACTACGAGAATGCGGCTGATTGCCATGTCTTGCTCCGTCGAAAAAATTAAGCTGTCCGTGTCAGGGTATGGTCGCGCACTGCCTTCAGCAGCGTGTCCTTGGTGAATGGCTTGGTCAGGTATTCGTCAGAACCCACCATGCGGCCGCGGGCGCGGTCGAACAGGCCGTCCTTGGACGACAGCATGATCACCGGCGTGGCGCGGTAGCGTGCATTGCGCTTGATCAGCGAGCAGGTCTGGTAACCGTCGAGGCGCGGCATCATGATGTCCACGAACACCACATCGGGCTGATGGTCGGTGATCTTGGCCAGCGCCTCGAAGCCGTCCTGCGCCAGGATGACCTCACAGCCTGCCTGGTTCAGGAAAATTTCAGCACTGCGCCGGATGGTGTTGCTGTCATCGATGACCATGACCTTGACGCCTTGCAATGAGGCCGGGGTTTCCATTCGTGTGCTCTGCAATCAAATTAATGCGGGATGTGTCGACTACTAACGACTACGCGCCGGCAAACTTTACGCCGGCGCGCGGCCTGCTCAGGGTGCAGAAGCCCCTTCCGCCTTGGCGCCGGCAACCTGTGACATGGTGTCCAGGATCTCGCCGGGGATGTGGGAGATGCGCATGAAAGTGCCCATGCCGGTGTCGGGGAAGCTCACGGCCAGGCGAAAGCGCGCGTGCAGCGCGTGGATTTCCTTGCCCATCACGAAGATTTCATAGGGCACGGCGGCCACGGTTTCAGGCTGTTCGATCGCCTTCATCCAGGCGGCGTCGCCGGTCTTGGGATCGTTGAACGCCACGCCGAACACCGCCAGTTGCTTGCCGGGGATCACGACTTCGTAGACTTTCGAGGTGTCGGCGACCTTCTTGTTGAGGTTGTCGCGGATCGCCTTGACTGCGGCGTCGAAACTGTCGGCCTCGGTAAGCTTGTTCTTGGGCGAGTCGAGGCGCTCCATGCCGACCATATAGCGATAGTTGGAAAGCGAGCGGGCGGTTTCGCTGCCGCCGAAGCCCTCGCCGGCGCCCAGCGCCTTGCCCAGGCGGTCCTGGATGTTCGCGGCGGTTTTCTCGACAGTGGTGAAGTCGCCACGGAAGAACGCCCGGTACCAGTAGTCCGGATTCATGTAGGACACCGTGCCGTCGGCCTTGACGCCAACGCGGATGCCGGCGCCGACGATGGTTTGCTCGCCCTTGTCGGCGATGTGCTTGAGCATTTCGCCATCGGTCACCACCACCACGCCGTAGCCGGGGTTGCCCTTAATGAAGTATTTGCCGGCCACCTTGAAGCCGTTAGCTTCCAGGCGCTTTTCAGCCGCGCTGGCGACGCTCTGCACGTTGCCGCTGCCGTCGATCTTGTTGCCGTAAATGTACGGATTGATGGCGTAGGCCGCACAGGACAGCAGCAGTCCGCACAGGGATAGCAAGACGCGATTTAGCATGACGAGGGTCTCCGAAATTATGGTTGTATATGCTGGGCGGCTTTGGCCAGGCGCGGCTGTCGCTGCCCTGGCTATGCTAACGGCAACGGACTGCGTTTCTTTAGCCGGGGAATGGCCGGGCGGGGGGAGCCTATCCGAGTTCGGCGAGCAGGCGGCGCAGCATGCTTTCGGCCTGGCCGACATAGCCGCCGCCGAACAAGTTGGCGTGGTTGAGGACGTGATACAGGTTGTACAAGGTCTTGCGCGTGGCGTAGCCCGGATCGAGCGGCCAGGCCTCCCGGTAGGCGGCGTAAAAACGCGGATCGAAGCCGCCGAACAGCTCGGTCATGGCTAGGTCGGCCTCGCGGTCGCCGTAATAGACGGCCGGGTCGAAGACAACCGGCTCGCCGCTCGTGGTGAAGGCCGCATTGCCGCCCCAGAGGTCGCCGTGCAGCAGGGAGGGCGCGGGACGGTAGCCCGCGAAGAATTCCCCCAGCCGCGCCAGCAATTGCGCGCCCAGGTCCTGCAGCTTCGGATCCAGGCCGTTTTGCTCGGCCAGCCGCAACTGAAAGCCGAGGCGCCGGTCGCGCAAAAAGGCCAGCCAGTCCTCGGTCCGGGTATTGAGCTGCGGTGTGCTGCCGATGGTGTTGTCGCGGAACCAGCCGAACGTGGCCGCGTCCTTGCGGTGCTGCCGGGCCAGCTGGCGTCCCAGGGCGGCGCTGTCGCCGCCGCTGCCCAGTTGCAGGTATTCCAGTACCAGGAACGACGCTCCGTCTGCGCTGCCGGTGGCGACGGGATGGGGGACGCGCAAGGCTTGCGCGGCCTCGAGTTCAGCCAGCCCCCGGGCTTCGGCGGCGAACATGTCGGCGAGCGCCGCGCGGTTGCCCTTGAGGAAATAGCGCTGGCCGCAGCCTTCGAGGAGATGGGCCTGGTTGATGCAGCCGCCGCCGAGCGGGCGGCTGGACTCGACACGGAAGCGGGCAGCGGTTGCGGCGGAAATCGCAGCCTCGACCGCCGCGAAGTCCCGCATGCCTCAGTTGTACTTGTGGTCGGCGGGCACGCGCGAGGCGCCGGCGGCCTGCATGCGCTGCAGGTAGTCTTCCCACTTGGCGGCATAGTTGGCGCCGAGGTCGTAGAGGTAGTCCCAGGAGTAAATGCCGGAGTTGTGCTTGTCGGAGAACTCCAGCACCACGGCGTACTGACCGACCGGCTCGATGCGCTCGATGTCGACGAACTGCTTGCCGACCTGCAGCACTTCCTGGCCGGGGCCGTGACCGCGCACTTCGGCGGAAGGCGAATACACGCGCAGGTATTCGAACGGCAGATCGAAGCGGGCGCCGTCGCTGAAGGCGATTTCCAGCTTTTTCGAGGCCTTGTGCAGCTTGATTTCGGTCGGGGTGGGGGTATCGGGAGAGAGTCCGGGCATGCCAATTCCTGAGTAAATTACTAAAGTATTAATTCCACCACAAAGCCGCGGTGAAGGGAAGGTGTTTCGCCAGGGCAGCCCGACGGTCGGGGCCAAGACCTATGGGCTGCCTGTCGTGGCATCCACGGCCGCGTCGACCGCGGCCTGCAGGGCGTCGATCTCACCTTGCGTGCGCGCCATGAGGAGGCCGTTGATGCGGCTGACATCGCCCGTCGCCAGCGTGGATTCGTAAAGATAGACCGGCACGAAACTGCCGTTGCCGGCGAATGGCTCGAGCGCGGCGAGCGCCGGCGCGAGCGGACCGGGCAGTTGCCGGCTCCATGACTGGCTGATATTTGCGTCCATGCGGCAGGCTGCCGACTCGTGCATCAGGACCTGAGCGGTGCAGGCGACGGGGCGGAAGTTCAGATCGAACACCAGGGTCTTGCCGTCGCGGGTTTCGGCCATGTCGAAGCCGGCCACACCGACAAAACCGAGTCTGGCTGCCTTTTCGGCGATTCCGATGGCGATGGCGATGGTCTCGGCGGAGGGCTGGTTTTGCGGGTCGATGCGGCTGCCGGACTGCGTCGCCGGGCTGCTGAACAACTGGGCCGCCGCGCCCAGATAACGCACCCCGATGCGTTCGCTCATGGCCAGATTGAGGCACCAGGATTCGCGGACGTCGGCCGCTTCCTCCACCCGCACGGCAGTCCAGCCAGTCGGCCGTCCGGCGAGCCAGTCCAGGGCCGACTGCCGGCTGGCTTCATCGGGACAGAAGCGGACATCCGCGCCGCCGCCGGAAGCCTTCGGAGTGAAGGTAATTATAACCACAAAATGTGGAGGTAATTTTCTTTTTCATGGTTAAATTGATGTAAATCTTATACTTGCATCAATTAACCGTGTCAGAGTCCACCTCGCCGGAGACAGATTTAAATCAAGCAGACCCCAAGAATTTTGGTCAGGGGGCTGTATCCACATCCCAGGACTGGGTGACTACTGCCCTCCCGAACGAGCTAATTGTTAC